>MDTD01008294.1_pt1 | contig 71312 bp, 67 predicted proteins | sample 811221 | NCBI WGS metagenome assembly MDTD01 (sample SAMN05326646, study PRJNA326480) | marine metagenome | isolation source: seawater | place: Pacific Ocean: South West | collected 2011 | reverse complement strand
CAACTCGCTGTGCGCCCAGGTCCAAGCCCTTCCGGGGAAAAAAGCCGCCGGCGCTTGAGGCAAATGCCTTGACAAACAACACAGCCGCTCTGTGGTAAAAGCCATTTACTTTGGATCACGTCCAACCCAACGCATAGAAAATTGCGGTAAAGAGTAAGTCGCAGAAGATGATGGCGACGATGGAATGCACCACGGTGTTGGTGGTGGCTTTGCCGACACCTGCTGCACCGCCGGAGACTTTCAGGCCGTTAAAGCAGGAGATCGAGCCAACCAGTAACCCGAACACACCTGCCTTGATCAGTCCGGTGTTGAAGTCTGCAAGGCTCAACTGCGTGATGGTATTGTTGATGTAAATTGCAGATGGGATTTCAAGCTTGGTCACCCCCATAATCCAACCCGCAGTCAGGGCGACCAGGTCCGCGATAATGGAGAGGATCACCAGGGCAATGACCGTAGCAAGCAGTCGGGGGACAACCAGGAAACGAATCGGATTCAAAGCGTGAGCTTCAAGTGCTTCGATTTCTTCGTTGACCGCCATCGAGCCGATTTCCGCAGCGATGGAGGCTCCTGCAAAACCAGTGATGACAATCGCACTAATCAGCGGCCCAAGTTCACGAACCACGGCGATGGCGATGATGTTCGCCACTGTCTCGACCTGCCCGAATTCCTCAAGTGGTGGGGCCATCTGCAATGCAAGGATCAAACCAATACAGAAACTCACCAATACGATCACGCCCACAGAACGCACGCCAAGCCGGACGAGTTGCACATAAAGAGCAGGGCGACCAAATCGGATTTTGCGATTGACAATACTCCGCCAGACCCACCGCAGTGCGTTGACAATCATGAGCCAGACGCCACCGACGTATTCCAGGAAAGCGTGAGATGCTTTTACAGTGCTGATGCCTGCCTGCCCCAGCAGGTCGATCGGTTTTAGCAACAAAGGTGTCTTGCCGGGTGTTTGGCTGTCAGACATTAAATTGGCTCCTGGCACGTCGGAAGGGCGTTTGGATTTTAACTTGCTTCACAACGCGCTTGATGGTTTACGCTTCTTTAGCTTCATCCACAGAGTTGAAGATTTTGAAGACCATATCAAGCCGTGCGATTTCAAAGATTCCTTTGACTTTATCCTGCAGACAACAGACCGCGAGTTTGCGTTTGCCTTTGGTTTGTGCCTGGAGTGCTTCGACGAGTACTGCTACGCCTGAGGAGTCCATGTAGGGGACGTTTTGCAGATCAATGATCATGCGTTGTGGTTTCTTGTCCAACTCTTCGCGGATGCTCCCGCGTAGTGCCGTGGTGCAGCTGTAGTCAATGTCGCCAGCGATGGCAATTAGAACCCCGTCAGGCAGGGCAGTGATGGTTGGGGCGTTACTCATAGTCTGTTAACTGTTGGACAGTTTTCCTTGCTGGTTAAAAAGGCAATCAGTCTTGCTGCTGTTTATGAAATTTTCGCAGGGTCAGACGGATACCTTGTGCGTCTGGCCGTTGATCGTACTGCACGTGATCCATGATACGGTAGAGAATGTGAATGCCAAGTCCGCCGGGTTTAAGTTCACTTAAATCGCGTTTTTGGATTTGCTCGATTTTGATATCTGCGCATTGATCATCAAGGATGATTTCAATGCCCTGGCCGTCTTTGTCATTGATCGGGCGGATGCTGATGTCCACTTCTTTGTCCGGCTCATCCTTGTAACCATGCCGGATGACATTGGTCACCGCTTCATCGACTGCCAGGACAACGTGGTCGGTTTCGGTGCTGCTTAGACCACATTTGCCACCAATGACATTGATGACGCTGCGGATCACGCAGAGGTATTGGGGCTGACTGATCACGCGCATTTGCACGTGGTACTCATTTGCATCAAAAATCATGGCTGTGAACTCGCGGCAAATTTTCTGGTGTTCACCGCATCAACCCATCGGGCAATAGCGGCTTCACGTTGCTGTGGATTGGCGTAGGGGACGTAATCCAGTCGGCTGCCGGTGATATGTTCAAGTGACTGGATCACCAGCAAACGCTCGGTCGGGTCAGAACTGTCAAGCAACTCGACAAGCTTGGGGATCATGCTGCGGTCACCTTGCTGCCCGGCTCGACGGATGGCATAAAGTCTTGCGGCAGGATTGGGTGAATCAAGCGTACCTTCAGACAAGGGGGCCGTTGAAGTACAGCCATTAAGTGACATCGCCAACAGGATGACAAGTAAGAATCTCTGGACCATGTGCAAGATAGTAACCGGACAGGTTAAAGATGGAAAGGAACTTTTGATTCTGGCGGTTTATCCTGCCGAATATGACGTTGCCAAGCACGCCGCTTGTTGGTAGTTTGCACCTATGGATCAGACGCGAGAGCAACGAATTATGCGACAGCATTTGCTAACCGACCACCTGTTGGGCGTGGGGACGGTGCCTACGTCCTTTAAGCCGCAGATACGTCATGAGCAGGCTCGACAGTCTGAGCCAATGCAAGCACGCCAGGCAACACCACCGCCAAGGCGTCCGGCTCCGATACCTGCGTTTCGACTTGATGAGCAGGAAGCCAAACCCAAACCGGCTTCGATGGCGACAAGTGTTATCGAGTCCTTGTGGGATCGGATCACCATCCCCAATGCCGGTGGCAATGAATCACTGACAGTTGATGAAAAACAACAATTGCTTGATCAGATGAACCTGATGGAAGTTGCAACCTGCAAGCAATGCGACTTGTGTCGGGGTCGAACACAGACGGTTTTTGGTGAAGGCAGCGCGACTGCGGACTTGATGTTCGTCGGAGAAGGCCCCGGACAGAACGAAGACCTCCAGGGTCGCCCATTTGTCGGTAAAGCCGGTGAACTGCTTGAGAAGATGATTCAGGCGATGGGATTCAAGCGTGAACAGGTTTACATTGCCAACGTTGTCAAATGCAGGCCACCAAACAATCGAACACCGCAACTGGCTGAAGTGCAGGCTTGTGGTGGATACCTGCTTCGGCAGATTGCCATCATTCAGCCTAAGGTGATTGTCACGCTTGGTGGTCCGGCAGCACAATTGATGCTTAATACCCAGACGGGTATCACACGCATTCGCGGTCAGTGGCACACATTTGACGCACTTAAACCTGACGGCCCATCCATTGACGTTATGCCAACGTTTCATCCTGCGTATCTGCTTCGTTCATACACGCATGACAACCGCAAGAAAGTCTGGGCCGACCTTCAGGCCGTACTTGAGCGATTGGGCAAGTAATCAGGCAATGACATATTGCACGGTCTTATTTGCCTGTGTTGGAATTCAAATCAGATGAGGGTAAAAGCGGAATAATCACGCACTGCCAAAGAGATCCTGCAATTGCTTGCGTGATCCGATGCCGAGTTTGCGGTAGATGTTTTTGACATGCACATGAATGGTATGGGGTGAGCGGTGCATGCTGTCGGCGATTTTCTTTTCCGTCGCATTGGAGCGAAGCATCTCAAGCACGCGACGTTCGGTGCGTGTGAGTTTGGCAAGTAAATCGCTTGGCGGAACCTGCATGGTTGGACTGTAAAAATTCGTCGGCGTTTTGTTTGCTGCGTTTTCGGCCTGACGGGTAGGTGCCTGATTATTGTGCATCAGGGCATTGCGAATCGCTGGTTGATAGCGTTCAGCTGCCTGGAAGTGTTCATCAGTGAAATACGGTTCATGGCCACATCTCAAAAACGTGAACATGGTCCAGAGGCCTGTTCCCTGTGTCACGGTAATGCAGATGGAATCAACGACTTTGGTGAACGGTTCGATGGGATGGTAAAGCCGCTGTCTGGCAAAGGTCATTTCATCCATGATTTCACGTGGGCGAAAAACGTGATCAGTTAACTGCTTTCGCTGGACCAGTCCAAAGACAGACTCATCCTGGAGGGGCCAATCCTGTAAAGCGACATGGGCACCACTGGGCAGTTCCAATTGACGTGCATCAACCACGCATGGATTGGGTTGGGTTAATTCGTCAAAACAACGTGCAGCTGATACCTGTGCCCGCATGACGGGTGAGATCACACCCAGCACATGATAAAGCCCGGTGAATTGCCAGGAATTAAGCTGGGCAAAAATTGTTACATCGTCTGTGCCCACGGTTTCCCCGTTGAAGTCAGGATTGGATCGGAATTTGATGCCGTCTGCCCCATAAATTGCAAAAGGCACGTTGCTAAGCAACTAGGTTAGGATTATGTCGCATTTATTTTGGGTTGCAAGCCTCAAAATCAATATAGGTTAACGAGTTAGACAGTTTTTACAATGATGTCAGGTTTTATAAGATTATCTGGTGTTGTTTTCTATAAGTCTATATAAAAAAGTGCGATAAAGAAAAAAAGTTTATCTTTTGGCTGCCTGCCAATCTCAAAACATGAGCCTGCAATGCCCCTAAAAGGCTATCTCTTATAGGAAAACGATCTATATAAATTACCCTTTGGAGGGTATGCAAAATAACCAGAAATACTACCTGTTCGAATTCCCCAGTCGTCCAAATATTAGTCGCAACATTGATCGAGCGTCCAATTTTGAGCATTGAAATGTTACCGCATGGATTTCAAGTGAGGTGCGTTAAGTGGTCGATAACTTAAAAGTGGATGTTGTGTTGCCATCATTGGTAACCGATATTAAAGATTGATAGTTTTAGTTCGTCAGGTAGTCTGACGGGCCATGAGTTGATGACGGTGCAATTACACTGCCGTCTGACTAGGATAAATAACCATGTCCATAACCAGCAGTGTGGGATTGATCAGTGGTATTGATACCGCTGCTTTAATTGATCAGTTAATCGAACTCGATTCCCGCCCCATTACGCTTATTCAAGCTCGTAATGCCACACTTACGGCACAACAGGGCGCTTTTCAGGAACTTAATTCACAGCTATTGGCGATGAAACTCTCTGCCGACAGCATGGCCAACGTTAATACGTTTCGTAGTACTTCGGTGACTAGCTCTAATGAATCGATTATGACAGCCACGAGCAAGAGTTCGGCTGTGCCTGGTACATATGACTTTGTTGTGAGTCAACTCGTTTCGACACAGCAGATGGTAACCACTGGGTTTGCGGATTCTGATACCACACCAATTTCAGATTCAGATACCACTTTCACTTTTGAATTTGGTAATGGTGGACTGTCGACCAATACTGAGTTGAGCCAGCTCAACGGTGGCGACGGTTTTGCTCGTGGGAAAATTCGCCTTACCGACCGCAGTGGCACCACTGAGATTATTGATCTGAGTACAGCAACCACAGTGAATGATGTATTGGATGCAATCAATAATGCCACTAATGTCAGTGTCACCGCTTCGGTTAAAGGTGATCAATTCATCATTGAAGACAACACCGGCTCTACGACAACGAACCTGATTATCGCAGATCAAGGGACCACGGGAACCGCCACATCGTTGGGGCTAGTCGACTCTGTCGCTGGGAACACACTCACAGGCACAGCCGTTAACACCATCGGCAGCAATACATTGCTCTCAAGTATTAACGATGGCAACGGCGTGCGTTTTGGTTCCAGTTCTGACCTTCGCGTTTCATTGCGTGATGGTAGTACTGTCGATGTGAATTTCTCAGATGAACAAACCATCGGCGAAGTCATCGACACACTCAATACTGCAGGCGGAGCAAACTTTACCGCATCCGTGAACAGCGATGGCAGCGGTCTTCAAATCGTTGACAATACTGCGGGGGGCAACACAACTGAAATCACTGCACTCAATAGCTCCAATGCAGCTGTTGATCTTGGGCTTTTGCGAAGCGATATTGATAATGACGGCACCCTTGAAGGTGATCGTGTTATCGCTGCACTGAATTCCAAGTTACTCAAGTCGCTTCGTGGTGGTCAGGGCGTTACACAGGACTTTGCGTTAGCGCCACAGGTACTTGATGGCACGACACTGCTGAGCAGCTTATTGAACGGTGCTGGATTATCAACAACAGGTGATGCGACACCGGATATCAGAGTCAGTCCCAAAAGTACCCCCACCATCACCAATCTGGATATTGATACTGCCACGACAGTACAGGATTTGATTGATCTGTTTGATACCCAGTTTGGTGGGGCGTTGACACTCTCCATTGAAGGCACATCACTACGACTGACAGATAACACCGGCGGTGTGCAAAACCTTTTCTTTAGCAACTTCACCTCAGGCGACATTGCTGGCGAACTTGGCTTTGGGCCAGGTGTGATTGCCACCACAACTGTCCTTGGCAATGATGTGGATCCTGCACGCCTCCCGACTCAGGATTATGGCCCTGGTCAGATCAGTATCACCAATTCTGCAGGCACGACCACGGAAGTCGATCTTTCTGCGGTACGAAGTGTCACGGATCTGATTGACACACTCAATAACTCCGGTGCGGGTATCGAAGTTGCAATGAACACAGCAGGCAACGGTCTGGTCTTTACGGATACGGCAGGTGGTAGCGGCGATCTGACCATCGCTGATGTGGGCGGCTCCATTGCTTCGGAGTTGAACTTTGCCGGAACCTATAGCAGCGGTGAAGCCCAGACCGGTGATCTGGATGCTCAGTATATATCCGAAAACACTAAACTCGATAATCTGCGTAACGGCCTTGGGATCACCCGTGGTAAGTTCGTTATCTCTGATTCATCGGGGTCATCTGCAACCATTGATCTGACTCAGGGCGATGAAATCACCATCGGGGATGTGCTCAAAGAAATCAACAGTAAAGGCCTGCAGCTTAATGCACGTGTTAATGACACGGGTGACGGCATCCTCATTGAGGATACAGGCCCAGGTGTCGTGGCAATCGCAGTGGAAGAAAAAGGTTCATCCACTGCCAAGAGTCTGGGATTGTTGGGGACGGCATCGACACCTGGAGATGATCTGGATGGTAGCTTTGAAAAAACCATCGAGGTCCTATCAACCGATACGCTCCAGGATGTCGTCGATAAAATTACCGATTCTGGTATTGATGTCAAAGCATCCATTATCAATGATGGTTCGGCTAACAGTCCCTTCCGACTTAATCTCTTAGCTGGCAAGTCCGGCAAAAGTGGTTCTTTCATATTTGACGATGGCGGCCTTGGACTGGGGACTCAAAATCTTGTTGAAGCCAAAAATGCCAAGGTATTCTTTGGTTCATCCGATCCGGCAAAAGGTGTGGCGATCACGTCAACATCGAACACAATCACCAGTGTGGTTCCTGGTGTGACGATCAATCTCAAGAATGCCAGTACATCGTCAGTGCGATTGGTGGTGGATCGTGATAATGAGGCTGCGTCTGAAGCTGTAAATAAATTCGTTGAAGACTTCAATGCGGTTATCGAAATCATTAATACCTATGACGCATACGATGCGGACACCGAAACACGAGGCATCTTGCTAGGAGACAGCACGCTTAGCCGTGTCAGCCAAGCTTTGTATAGCATGGTGAGCAGTCGTAATTCGGATGTCAGTGGTATCTACAACACGTTGACACAGGTTGGTGTGAAGGTCGGTAGTGGTGGCACGATCAGCTTTGACTCTGCCAAATTCACCGAAGCTCTGGATACTGACCGCGATTCAGTCGAAAAACTGTTCTCTTTGCGAACCACTGAGACAGATGAGGACACCAACGAAATAACCGTTACTGCCAGTGGTTTTGGTTATGATTTCTCACAACTACTCAATCGCCTGACCGACACGGATGGCACAGTCCAGAGCAAGCTTGACACCATTTCCAATCAGCTTGAACTGAATAATGATCGAATCGACAATCTCAATGACCTGCTAGATGACAAACGTTTGCGCCTCCAAACAGAATTCAATGCCATGGAACTGGCATTGGCTGAAATGCAGTCGCAAAGTTCGGCACTGACCACATTGGCATCATTGGCCACGAATTCGTCATCTTCAGGTTGATCCTCACGGTTTTGATCCAGTTGATGGGCATAAATGATGCTTTATCCAGCGAATTGTGCGATGTTATTGCAGATTACCGTCCAATAATTATTTTTCTCTTAAATTAGCTTATAAAACGACTAACGTGACTTACATTGACTGGCCGATAAATGCCCATAGAAGAGCGATGTATTCCTGCTTTTAGAGGTTAGCTTCAAGAATGAGTAATGCAGCAGCCAATCCGTATCTGCGTACGAAGATCATGACCGCAAGTTCAGAGGAACTGCGTCTGATGCTTTACGAAGGTGCAATCAAGTTCACACGACAAGCAATGACTTGCCTGGAGTCCAAGGACTTCGAAGGAAGCTATACCGCCTTGATGCGGTCGCAGAAGATTGTTCTTGAATTGTCTACAAGCTTGAATTTTGACATCGCCCCGGAACTCTGTGACAAGCTCAGTGCGTTGTATACCTACATCTACCGACTACTCGTTGAAGCCAATATGCAGCGTGAAGTCAAACCTGCATCCGAAGCACTTGAACTGCTTGAGTACGAAAAAGAAACATGGATCATGCTCATGCAGTCCATAGGCAACGGTTCCGAAGCTGATATACCAGTTACAAAACCACGTCCTCAGTCACCCTATGCCTCAGGCCTGTCCACGCCAGCACCTCAGCCAGCCACAGGCAGCTACAGTGGTTTCTCAGCCAACGGTTAATCTGGCAAAACACTGTATCCCAATCCAATAATGATCGATTGGTCAATCGCCTTAAGCTAAGGCGACCTGTCATTCACCAACTCCTTTTCTATTTTTCTGCTAATCTGGTGTGATGGCTCAAACACTCGGTCAAATCAAACTATTACTCGACAGTTTTGGACTGCGTCCCAAGAAGCGCTTTGGGCAGAACTTTCTGCATGATGGCAACAAAATGCAGGCGATCCTCCAGGCCGGAGAACTCACTGCCGGTGAGTTGGTGTTGGAAGTCGGTGCTGGCACTGGCGCGTTGACCGGGCGACTGCTTGATGCCGGAGCAAAAGTCGTAGCCGTGGAAGTGGACAAAGATCTTTGGCCGATACTCGATCAGCAATTTGCCGAGCAGTCGAATCTGACTGTGATTCAAGGTGATGTGCTTCAAGGCAAGCATCATTTAAATCCTCAGGTGATCGAGCAGCTTGGAGACAAGCCTTTTAAGCTCATCGCCAATCTGCCTTACAACGTTGCTTCCCCTTTATTGATCAATTTGGTGACGCAGTTTCCTGCCATGTCCCATGCGATTGTGATGGTCCAGAAAGAGGTCGCAGATCGCTTGGCCGCCAAGCCTGGTTCGAAGACCTATGGCCCGATGGGGATTATCGTGGGAGCGACCTGCGATGTTCAGGAGGTCTGCACGCTATCACCTTCGTGTTTCTGGCCTCAACCTGGGGTTCACTCATCAGTGATACTCGTCAAGCGCAAACCCATGCCAATTACAGAGGATATGGGGCCGTTCGTGGAACTGGTTCACCTGCTCTTTGGCAAACGACGCAAGCAATTAGGCGCGATTTTGGGCCGTGATCAGGAACTGCCTCAAGGAATTACATACGAAATGCGTCCCGAGGTGCTATCTGTGGAACAACTTGCGGCACTTGCGCGTATGTGGAGTTGATGCTCAAGTTTCGTGAGCATACCATGAGCAAATGACCTCAAGCTGATACGGAGTCAGACACAATGCGCATCCTCATAGCCATTCCTGTATACAACGAAGAACGATACGTCACCAAGGTACTCGAACAAGTCCGGCATTATTCGTCGGATATTCTCGTTATTGATGATGGCTCCACCGATCAGACACCGATGCTACTCGCACAGCAGCCCGTGGATGTTATCCGACACGCAGTAAACCGTGGCTATGGGCAATCCATGGGCGATGCCTTCCGATGGTCCTCCTGTTATGGCTATGACTGGGTGATCACCATGGACTGTGACGAGCAGCATGAACCTGCGTCACTGCCCATGTTCTTTGATGCCATCAAAAAAGATGACGCAGATATCATCAGTGGCAGCCGATACATGTCCGACTCACGCAGCGAAGACCTGCCCCCGGCAGATCGACGTCATATCAACCAGATCATCACCAAGCAGGTTAATGAAGTCCTTGATCTGAAACTCACCGACGGATTCTGTGGCTTTAAAGCCTATCGCGTAAGCGCTATGAACAAGCTTAAACTCACCGAACAAGGCTATGCTTTCCCGTTACAGTTCTGGGTTCAAGCCGTCGCCAATGAACTGGTGATTCGCGAAGTACCAATCAGTCTGATTTACAACGACCCCAACCGTAGTTTTGGCGGTCCGCTCAATGATGCAGAAAAGCGTCTGGAACATTATCGACAGGTGTTCGCCAAGGAGCTCAAACAACATGCCGACCGTTTTGGGTGTGCTGATCTCTGTAGTTGCAATGGTCACTCATAAGGTTATTTTGTTCTCCAATGGCTAAAGCTCAAGACACACGGTTTTACGCTGATCCACTAATGATTCATTGGCATCCGTCCGGTGCTGTTTCGGCATTGGATCGTGAAGTGCTTGTTGATATCGTGGATAGCAATGCAATTCATCTGGGCACAGGCCGTCTGGATGTCGATGGCCCGATTATCGCCACCGGACATCAAGCGTGGTTTTGGCATCCGGGCATTCTGGCCAAGGACATGGCCATGGCTCAGTCGGCAAGTTATCACAACGGCCACATGCTCCACCTGGTCGTCGATCATGATGTCCATCCTGCGATGCAGATGCCCATCCCCATTCAAAACCATGATGCAATGGTCGGGAAAGTCATCCAGCTGGCCAAAGTCCGCGAGGATATTCCCATTGCCAGTCAGGAACCTGTCGACATTAAACAAGTCCAGGACAATCTCTGGTATCTCAAACAGGAGCAATCCGCGTCCCTTGGAAAAGCACTGGTCGACATCCCTGATTGTTGTAATCTTGCTCAGCAGATCACGGTGATCCTCACCCGATTGATGAAACAATGGGTCGGCGATGTGCCGGTACTCTATTCCACGCAGTTGATGCAATTGCCTACCGCCAAGCGTTTGCTTGATCAGATGCTCGACAATCCTCAGCAGATGGCACGCTGTTACAACAATGCGGTCAATGAAGTACCCAATGCCGGGATCGCTCATTTGTCCCTTGAACTGGATCGTGTGGAATTGCCGTTGTGGTTCATTCAATGGGGACAACCGCGGGCTCGTGTCTATGCAGATATTGCAGACAGCCAAGCGATACTGGTCAACGAAGAGGGCCAGGAAATTAATCCCCAAACCGCAGTGCTGGCTCCCAAAGCTTTATTTCTTTCAGCATTGATGCGCAGTGTTGTGAGTCAACTCTTTATCCATGGCAAAGGTGGTGGTGTCTACGACCAGGTGACAGAAATCTGGTGGTCCCAATGGGGGCAACCGACACTAAATGCCTTGGCCATCGCCAGTGCTGACCTGTACATGCAATGGAATGTCCCCTTCGCTCATCAGGAAGATGTCGAGGAGGCAGTCTGTTTTCTGCATCACCTAAAACATAATATTGACCACTATGCGGATGTTGACGAGACATTAGCGGATGCTAAAGCGCTGTTAATCAAAAAGCTCGCTGACCGTAAGGCTTCCCGTCAAGACAAGAAGGTCTGGTTCAAACAACTACATGACATCAATGATCACTTCTGTCAGCAACATGTTGATTTACTTAACACTGCGTACAATCGTGTGACGAATGCTCAAAAAGGTATCGCCAACCGACTGCTTGCTTCGCGACGGGATTGGCCGTTTTTCCTGTATCCTGATCACCAGCTTCAACACCTTCGCCAATTGATCAGCCAAGCTAACGAACATCGTTAACTGGTATCAAATCGTAATATGCTATCGCAATAATTATGCGCTAAAATGTGTATTTGAGACACCATTCACACTTAAAAAGCTTGCAACCCTCCAAAGACCCCCGGTACATTATCACCATGTCCATAAAACAAAACCAAGTAATCGTATCCCTGACAATGTTCTTGATGTGTCTTATACCAGCATCATTGCATGCAGAGGATAAAAACTATGACCATTGGTTTAGTCTCATACTTGCCGGCCAACCCGCAGGCTATGCGCATGAGTCTGCTGAAGTCTTGAACAATGGCAATCTGCTTTCACAAACACAAACGCAGATCAGTATCGCTCGTGGTGCGATGAATATGACCATCCGTATTGATTCAACTTTTGAGCAAACTGCTGATGGTCAGCCCCTTAGTGGTTCGAGTACTCAGAATCTTGGTGCCATGAAGATGGTTCAGAAGTTCAAGTACAACGCCGATGGATCAATTGAATTGACCAGCATCCAGAACGGTCAAAGTATCACACAGCAAATCCCAAAGCCTCAGCAGGATTGGCTCACGCCGATGCAGGCTCAGAAATTTGTCGAAGCCCAGTTGGCAAAAGGCATCAAGGAAATATCCTTTTGGACGATAGATCCCTCATCAGGCCCTAATCCTATTCAAATCACAATGAAGCACTTGGGGGAACAAACCATTGAAGTGATGGGGCGTGTGGTGCCTGCCATTGCATGGGAGTTGTCGACATCGGTAATGCCGGGGATGATTTCCAAAGCATGGACTGACGAAAAAATGCTACCTGTTAAAACAAGCATGACCCCGTTTCCTGGCTTTGAGTTGGAAGTTTTACTCTCGGATAAACAGCTTGCCACGCAGCAGGTGAATCCGCCGGAGTTGCTGGTTTCAACGATGGTGCATCCCAATCGGCGGATACCTGATCCTCGGAAGCTCAAATATGCAGAGTATGAATTGATCATTACACCCGCAGCAGATGGTCAGGCGCAAGTTTCCCAGGAAAGTCTGCTTCAAACTGCCAATCAAAAAGTAACATGGGTCAATAAAAATAAAGCCAAAGTGATCGTGGATCTTAATGCTGATCCGTTACCCAATGCCAAGCTGCCAGGTGAAAGTTATCTTCGAGCAACACCAGTTTTGAATCACGAAGACAAAGAAATTCAGAAGGCATTGGAACGGGCTTTGGGTAAAAATCCTCAGCGACTTCCAGTGATGCAGCGTACATTGCGTTTACGCGAATTTGTCAGTCGTGAAATTGCCAACAAAGATTTGTCGGTCGGTTTTGCAACTGCCAGTGAAGTGATCCGTACCAAGCAGGGCGATTGCTCTGAGCATGGTGTCTTGCTTGCTGCAATGCTTCGTGGTGCGGGTGTTCCCAGCCGTGTGGTGTCGGGTATGATCTATGTCGATCAATTCCTGGATCAGCAGAATATTTTTGGTTATCACATGTGGGCACAAGCATGGATTGATGGCAAATGGGTTGATATGGATGCAACAACACCCAATACGGTTTTTGATGCAGCTCATATCGCAATGGTGGCCAGCGATACAGATGATGGCAATACCATGAATGATTTGGTCAAACTTGCACCGCTAATTGGCCGATTAAAGATTAACGTTATCAGCGCTCGTTAATTATTTGTAACCGAACGTCAAGAAAATCACCTGTATGAAAATCAGTTCATTACCTGCGTTTCCAATTCGACAGGACACTGCTCACAAGGGTTCGTTTAAAACGCTTCTGATCATTGGCGGTCAATCTCACATGCCTGGCGCCCCGAGTCTCACTGCAAGAGCTGCCTTGCGGAGTGGTGCAGGATTGGTGAAATTTGTAGCTGACGAAAGTTTGCTGCCTCAGCTACTTGCACTGGAGTGTTCTGCAACGGGTATAGCGGTATCCGATAAGGCTCGTAACCTTGAACGTGTTCTTGCTCAGGTTGATCCTGATGAGTCGGCTGTGTTAGCCGTTGGGCCGGGGATGGGCAAAAGTGTGCAGAGTCGCAATCGACTTCTAAGTATTCTGGCGAGTAATCGTCCGATGGTACTCGACGCCGATGCCTTGAATCTCTTGGCAGAGTCGCAGCAGATGCTCAAGCCTGCTGGCAAACCGCGCATCCTTACACCACATCCAGGTGAGTTTAAACGCTTGGCCAAGGCCGCAGGCATCAAGCATGATCCAGTGGACCCCAAGCAACGTGTTGCCGCCGCGACGGAGTTGGCCAAGGCGCATCATGCGGTTGTTGTTCTCAAAGGACATCAAACTGTCATTGCATGCCGGACACAATGTTATGTCAACGAGACTGGTAATCCCGCCTTGGCCACAGCAGGGAGTGGCGATGTCCTTACCGGAGTCATCGCAGCTTTGTTAGCTCAAGGGCTCGATGGTTTTGAGGCTGCTGCGTTAGGTGTTCATTTACACGGGTTGGCAGCGGATCGATGGGTCAGCGACAACGGCCCGGTCGGACTCATCGCGCGGGACCTGGCGGACATGCTTCCGCGGAGTATTCGACATTACATCACTGCACTATGATTGGCTTATTGGGTGAAAACGATCAACTGTTTTTGCGTTTGTAGCGTTCGCCAAGACCTTGTTCCCAACGCTGATGATGCTTGCCAATGGGCATACTGCGAAATTCACTTCGGCAGTCATAGCAGATCAACGCTGGCTTTTTAAACAGGTAAATCAGAATATCCAAAACAATGACAACCGCGAGAACAATCGCCGCGGGGATGATCCATTTGTGGTAAATCAAAACCAGACAGACGACCGCAGCCAATGCGATACTCACCAGCGTGGTGATCTGCGGGAAGTTATTACTCACGTACATGTCTTTGCATCCACATGCAGGGCATCGCTTGAGTGATTTCTCATCATCCAACGCGCCGCTCCAGTCCAATGCGATCTGTTGTGGCACTTGGCCTGGAAACTTAATCATCGTCGGAGGGGTCGAGCCATCATCCGTTTGAATGATGACACGCTGCTGCGACTCTTTGGTACGGAGGGTGATTTTCAACGCTTTATCCTGAAAGTACTGGCTGACGAGTGTGGAACTATTCTAGCGTCAGGTTAGAGTCTGCGAAAGAACTTAGGCAACTTTCAATCAAATGTTACAATGTCCATACAAATATTGACCTATTGAAAAAGTTAAAAGGTAAATAGCCATGGCTGCCAAGAAAATTCTCATGCTCGTGGGCGACTTCGTGGAAGATTATGAAGTGATGGTTCCGTTTCAGATGCTCTTGATGGTTGGGCACATCGTTCACGCCGTCTGTCCGGACAAGCAGGACGGTGAACAGGTGCGTACCGCGATTCATGATTTTGAAGGCGATCAAACCTATACCGAAAAACCGGGTCATAATTTCACGCTCAACGCTTCGTTTATTGATGTCAATGCTGCTGACTACGATGCCTTGGTGATCCCCGGTGGTCGTGCGCCGGAGTATATTCGTTTAAACAAACGTGTCATTGAACTGGTTGAGGATTTTGCCAAAGCCAACAAACCCATTGCGGCGGTCTGTCATGGCGTTCAGGTGTTGGTTGCTGCCGAAGTGGTCGATGGCAAGAGCTGTTCGGCGTACCCGGCATGCGCCCCTGAAGTCAATCGTGCAGGTGGACAGTGGGTGGATATTCCCATGGACAAAGCACATGTTGACGGGAACCTGATCACGGCACCGGCGTGGCCGGCACATCCGGCATGGATCAAAGCATTACTCGACGCGCTGGGGACTAAAATCGAACTGTGAAATTCATCACCCTTACACGCAAGCAAGTCCGTGATGTGGATCGCATTGCCATTGAGCAATTTGCCATGCCCGGTGTGGTGCTCATGGAAAATGCAGGACGTAATGCAGCAGCTATCATTGCTCAACAAATCAGCCATTTGGATACAGTTACGATTCTCTGTGGTTCAGGCAATAACGGCGGTGATGGCTATGTCATCGCAAGGCACTTGGTGAACCATGACTTTACCGTGCAATTGATCTGCGCTAAACCGATAGACCAACTCTCCGGTGATGCAGCCATCAATGCAAACATTGCGATGAAGATGCAGATACCTTTGATCGAGCTTGGTGCTTTATCGCCTGACCATGTGGTGGTCGATGCATTACTTGGAACCGGTTTTGCGGGCGATGTCCGTAAAAATCTGATCCCGTACATTCTTGCATGCAACAATAAGGCATTGGTCTTTGCCATTGATTTACCGTCGGGGATGGATTGCGATAGCGGTATAGCTGCAAATGTGGTTGTTAAAGCGGATCACACGATTACGTTTGTCGGCCGCAAGGTCGGCTTTGATCATCCTGATTCACATCAATTAACTGGTAAGGTTCATGTTGTGGACATTGGTGTCCCAGAAGCTGCCATTGACTTGGCGATGTCATGATCTTGACTTACTTCTTGCCAATACCAGGCAGGTTGTAACGTGCTTGGGCATAGTACTCAAAGAGCATATCGTGAAGTCTTGCCACGGCTGGAATGCGATCATCATTGACCACAATATTTCGCTTACGTTTACCAACTTTTAACTGCAACTCATGATGTACTGTTTCTGATCGACTGCGACTCTGATTGCCTGACACCTTGGCTGTGAACAGGTCGGATTGATTGATGTAGGTTTGCAGTTGAAATAATTGCTCGGAGTTGAGTTGGGTTACAGGTTTGGCATTACGATTGATGGCGTTAAAGCCTCCGCCGTAGGATAGATCACCATTGGGCGAGAGTTCAAAATAGGAATAGCGTTTGTCGGTGGTCAAGGCCTGAATTGCGATGGTCATAGGCTCGATGCCTGATGGTGCCGTCACGCTTGGAGAGGTCTTACAGGCAGTGATCAGCATTGGTAAGGTAAGCAGAAATATGAGGTGTAATCGCAGTGACATTTTAATATCCTCGATGGGCGTCCATGGCACCTTCGGGAAGTTTCCTGCCTGTGAGCAAAATCAGGCGATCAAGCAGGACCCGTGTCGGCGGTGAATCGGTGGCAGTGGTGATGTAGTGATTGGTCTTGCCCCAACTGGTGATGGTGATATGCAGTAAGGGGCGTTTAGGATCCGCCGGATGCTGATGATTGAGAACTTCTTCGGCAAAAGGGCTGGTGGGTTCAGCCATCAGGTTGGCTTGTTGGGTCACGTTGACAATTTGCTGAAACTCACTTCGACGAAGTTTAAGAAAACGTGATGGATAATGGGTGATGGACGCTTGGTCTCCCAGAGACAGGTGCAGACTGAAATTGGGCTGAAGCAGGTACTTGCTGCGAATGAGTCGGGGGTCGGTGTCATCAACCTTGCCATCGACAAAAAATTCCAACGCGAAGTCCGGCGGGAATTGAGCGATGCGTTGGCGTTGTGCATTGGACTGCTTGTCAGCGCAACCACCGTTGAGGCAGACGCTCAGTAAAAGACAGGTAACTGAAAAGAAGCTCCCAATCAGACGCATACTTGTAATCTCCGCGGCTCGTTATTTTGTCTTGGATTTGTAATTTTTGGCCCAATTTTGCCAGAGTCTGGGTTTGTGTCGTCCCAGCCAGATAATCACTGCTGACCAGATCAACAATAGTGTAAAGCCCAGAGTCAATTGGTTCTTGAGCGATTGCTCAATGGTACCCGATTCCAAGGTATGTCGGAAGTGATAAAGCCTTGATGCCATAAACACATGAAAGCCGGGTATCCCCAACCCCAACAGGATGAGTTTTACCCGAACCCAACGCATGCGTAAAAATGTCTTGGGATGTTCGAGCCACAATAGCAGACCCATGACGATGGTCAGAAGTAATGCAGGAACACCAACACAGACCACCAACAGACGAATGGTCATGAGTTGCTGCATGAGTGTCGCGGCATCAATTTCTTCCATGGGTTTACAGCCTATCTGGACATGCCAGAGAACGGCTGCACAGACCATGGCACCAAAATATACGGCCATGGCCAGGACTTTAGGAATCAGCAGATAAGGGCGAAAACCCCGCCCGGGTTTGCGTATTACACGTTGAGCTTGAGAACTGGTCATGGGGCATAGTGTAGTAAACCATCAGACAATGTCATCTTCAGAGTCTGATGGTTCACTATGCCTGGGACTTTTAGACCTTGAATTGATTGATCATGGTCTGCAAGGATTCAGCACGACGGGAGAGTTGTCCTGCGGCATCAGCGGCTTGACCGGCAGCCTGATTGGATTCTTCAGATGCACTGCTAATTGATTCAAGTGATCGTGAAATTTCCTGCGTCGCTGAGGATTGCTGCTCGGTAGCTGCTGCAATGGATGCAACGAGTGTGCCAACTTCCTGAGTTCCGTCGACAATGCGAGATAAAGCTTCACCTGCCGATGAGGCTGCATTGACACCTTCGTCGACCAACGATGTGCCTTGTCCCATGTGTTCGATGGCAGATTGCGTCTGGGTTTGGATTGCGGTGATCAGCTGGGTGACTTCATCCGTTGCAGATGTCGTGCGTTCAGCTAATTTGCGGACTTCATCTGCCACCACTGCAAAACCGCGACCATGTTGCCCGGCACGAGCGGCTTCAATGGCAGCATTTAATGCCAAAAGGTTGGTTTGTTCTGCGATGTCATTAATCACACGAATCACCACGCCAATGGATTGGGAACGTTCACCTAACTCATGCATCTGGGAGGAAGCTTCGTTGACAATGTTGGCGATGAGTTGGATTTTCTGAACCGTGTCATCCACCACTTGATTACCTTCCTTGGCGGTATCACCTGAGGAAGTGGCATGATTGGAAAGGGTGGTGGTGCGATTGGCGATTTCCATCACACTGCACGAAAGTTCTTCCACAGCACTGGCGACTTGATGGTTCTGTGTTTTTTGATGAGAGAGTGAACCTGCCATTTGTTCGCTGGTGGCTGCAATTTCAGTCGCTGCCGATGCCACGTCGCGCGTTGCTTGAGCAACATGAATAACGGTCTGCTGTATTTTTTCAACAAACTGATTGAAGAAACCTGCCATGATGCCCAGTTCATCTTTACGACGGTCGTCGACACGTTGAGTCAGATCACCTTCGCCTTGAGCAATATCCTTCATGCGATCAGTCATGGCTTGAATGGGGCGATTAATTGAATGATAAGACCAGATACCGATGCAAATGGTTAAGAGTGCAAAGCCGCCGGCGATGAAACCAGCGTGATACATTTCCTGCTTGTAAGCTTCGTTGCTTTCGTGGATGTCATGGGCAACGTATTGGCTGACTTGTTCCTCAGCACTTTTGAGTTGATTGATTTTTGTGGTAATGGTACTAAACCAGTCAGAGGGGGCGACTCCAAAACCTCCGTCATTGGCTTTATTCATGGCTAGTTTGCGGTATTCTTCGACCTTGGCAAAGGAACTGTCAGCTGAAGCTTTGTGATAAATTTGAGACATTTTTTCTGTTGCCAGGTTCTCAAACTCGTTCATGTAGGTTTGCTGCTTTGCAAGATTGCCGATGAACTTCTGGAATAAATCTGGACTAAAAGCATCGGCAGCAAAGGCATTACTCAAAATAGCACGTTCAATGCCTGCGTTTTCCTTGGTTTTCTGAAGGTACAAATTGGCTGCAAGTTCAGAGGTGATTCGAGCATTTGTACTTTGGTCTGACATACTTTGAACAATCGAGAGCATGTCAGAATTCAGATCCGTGTAATACCCAATCGCTGTGGGTGCGTTGATATTCTGGGCACTTACCTGATTACGTACTTGGGCAAGTTGTTCAGAGTTTCTGATGGCTATATCCAACCGATTTTGTATACGCTTTGAGACTTTGTCTTTGGGATAGCTTTTTAAAGCAGTTGTCAGAGTTGCAAATTTTTCATCGGTGCTTTTGCGTTGTGTTTGCAATTCTGAGCTGAACTTTTTGCCTTGGCTTCCAAGAAAACCTGCAGTTCGACCCCGTTCTTTTTGAAGTTCGTGGACCAGATTGCTGATTTGTCCAGCAATTTCAGAGGATTGCAAAAGCAATTGGCCCTGAGTCATTTTGTTGTAACTGTTTTTGCATTGAAGTACCCCCTCGATACATATTGCAAAAATAGGAACAATCACCAGTAACAGTAATTTCGTGCGGATTTTCATTTTTGAAAAGTTCTACCCCCTGTTGGAACCTCTGAAGATCAGACAGGTTGCCACAAGTACGTGATGGCTTGCTGCCTGCATGAGATGTACGCCCAGATTTCTCCCGTGTGATACCCGGTCACACGTGTGCATGGAGAAGTGGTAAACGTAACAATCGAATTAAAAGCCTCAGTGCTTTATGATTCAGAAGCCAGATTGGTTAAAAACTAGTAAATTCCCGTTGATTATTCATACAAATAAACCTTGAAAATAAAACACTTTAGTATTTTTATGAGCGATATTTTCACTGAGTTTGATCGATATTTCTCCATGGTTGAGATTGGGTATCAACACGACAGCATCTAGCGTGATGATCAGAGAATGTGATCCTAAGGCTGGGGGTGGCCTTTTGTTGCAGAAGATCACGTTGGCACCTATCCTATGACGGTTTACGTTGATTGGTCTGTCTGTGACATTTCTATTGGAAGTGTTCGGCAGGGCGATCAGGACAATTTATAGGACTTGCCGCAGAGACTCCATTGGGGGATGGTATGTATCTGTTGGTCTTAGAATAAAGCGCAGACCTATGACAGCAGCGCTGTATTTAGCCAGTGTCGTCGGGGCGGTTGCCCTCTTTATGATGATGCCGCGTCGCGGGTATACACCCGTTCGAATCGGTTTTCTTCTAGGGGCTTCGTCGTTGGGCGGCTTATGGCTGTATTTATCTCAGTACCTTCCCAGTCTCACAGGCTTGCCTGAACCGGCGTTGGGGTACTACTACCTTTTTGCCGCGATCGCCATTGCCAGTGCAACTCGGGTGATCACACAGACCAAGCCAGTCTATGCTGCCTTGTGGTTCGTGCTGGTGGTGTTGGCGGTCTGCGGATTGTTTTTGACACTCGATGCCGAGTTCATGGCATTTGCAATGATCATCATCTACGGTGGCGCGATTCTTGTGACCTACATGTTTGTGATCATGCTTGCTGCTGACAGTGGTGATGCACAGCGTGATGAAGATACCCCCGAATACGATCGTCTCCCACGCGAACCGGTCGCAGCGATTGCGGTTGGCTTCTTGATGCTAAGCTTACTTTTGAGCGTCTTTGCGATGCACAGTAAGCCCGGCAGCTCGTACCCTCAGAATTATTATGCACGCAGTCAGCCTGATGCCTGGGTGATTGAAAACACATTAAGCAAACGTCCGGTCCTTGAGTTGGAAGCCAAAATCAAGGCCAACAATCCAGACGCTCAATTACCTGCCGACTTGGCCAGTAAAACCGAACTGGACAATATTGAAAAGGTAGGCTTGAATCTGTTTGACAGTCATCCGTTGGGGATTGAACTGGCTGGTGTGATTTTGTTGGTCTCGCTGATCGGGGCTGTTGTGATTGCCAAGAAGCGTGTGGACGAAGTTCCCAACGCTTGATGTAAAGGATGACTGCTATGGCTGACATGATGTTGACTCATTACCTGATCATCGGTGCGATCCTCTTTTGCCTGGGGATGATCGGTTTTATCACCCGTCGGAACCTGATTATCATGTTCCTTTGCACGGAAATGATGTTTCAGGGCGTGAGTTTGTCTTTGGTTGCATTTAGTCGATACCACGGGAATGTGACCGGGCAGACATTTGTCATTTTTGTATTGACGATTGCTGCTGCCGAAGCTGCCTTGGCATTGGGCCTGGTGGTCTTACTCTTTAGACGCAAACGAACTTTGGATGCCAATGCGTGGGCCAGTCTCAAAGGCTGATGCTTGTACGGCAGAAGTCACCAAAGCATTTGCCAAGATAAAACGGCCTTGCTGGTTGATTGAATTTAAACCCTACACGGACGAGCTTGTAAGCTTATGGAAATTGCGAAATTCATTCCCTGGTTACCCCTCTTAGCTGCGATACTCAGCGGTGTTTGCTGTATGAAGCGGTCACTTCGGGATTACGCGTCGTGGATCGTTTTTGCTTCGGTGGCTGCAAGTTTCGGAATCAGCCTCATGGCAGCAAGTCACATCACACCTGACAGCAAGGCGGTTACGGTTCCTTTCTTTGAATGGATTCATGCTGGCGAGTTTAAAGCGAACTTCAGCTACTACTTTGACACGTTGACCATCATCATGCTCTTTGTCGTCACCGGCATCGGCTCACTGGTGGTTTGGTACGCAGCAGGCTACATGAAGGGGGATAAAGGCTACGCCCGATTCTTCTTCGGCGTGGGCTTGTTCATCTTCTCCATGACGACTTTGGTGATGGGTGACAACCTGTTGCTACTGTTCCTGGGTTGGGAAGGTGTGGGACTCTGCTCGTATCTGCTTATTGGCTATTACTACGAAAAACCATCTGCTGTTGCAGCAGGTAAAAAAGCCTTCATCGTCAATCGCATTGGTGACCTTGGTTTTGCTTTGGGCATCTTCCTGACGTTCCGCGAATTTGGGACAATTGAATATGCTCTACTGTTTGAAAAACTCCATCACCTTACACCTGAAACGGCTTCGGCATCGGTTAAGGCGATCCCGTTTTTGCTGATGCTTGGCGCCTTTGGTAAATCAGCACAGATTCCTCTTTACGTCTGGCTGCCCGACGCCATGGAAGGCCCGACCCCGGTGTCCGCTTTGATCCATGCTGCGACGATGGTGACCGCGGGTGTGTACATGATTGCCCGTATGATGCCGGTGTTCGTGCTTAGTGAGTATGCCTTACCTGCCGTAGCAACTGTCGGCGCAGCGACCGCACTTTTTGCCGGTTTGATTGCCCTTTGTCAGTACGACATCAAACGCGTCTGGGCCTACTCGACGGTTTCCCAACTTGGATACATGTTCCTGGGGATAGGTGTGTCATCGAGTATCGGTGGCGTGTTCCATCTGTTTACCCACGCGTTTTTCAAAGCCCTGCTATTCCTCACAGCCGGTAGCGTCATGCACGCGATGACCGGGCAGCTTGACCTACGCAATATGGGCGGACTCCGCAAGAAAATGCCAGTCACCTGCTGGCTGATGTTCCTGGGTTGTCTGGCACTAGCTGGCTTCCCGATGTCCGCTGGTTTCTACTCCAAGGACTTGATCCTGGGTGACGCAATGGCCAAGGGGATCAGCGACCATAACACGTGGATCACCATCCTGGCATGGTCAGGTTTGTTCACCGCGTTCATGACGGCGTACTACACCTTCCGACTGTGGTTTAGAGTCTTCTGGGGTGCAGAGCATTATGTCATGGGCGACGATCACCACGGCGACGAAGCTGACGATGCCCATGGCCATGATGATGCACATGGGCACGGCGAGGATCACGGCCACCATGCACCGCATGAAATGCCTTGGTCGATGAACGCTCCCTTGTGTTTCCTGGCAGTGGGTGCAGTTGCAGCTGGCTTTGCCTGTCATCATTGGATGCAGGAGATGGTCAATGCATCGTCTGCTGCGGTACATTCCGTTGGTGGGCATGGTGCAGAGGGTGACCACCCGTCACTACTTGGGATGGATATTCACAAAGCGGTGATGATTATCAGCATCATCTGTGCCTTGTCAGGGATTGCGCTTGCTGCCTACTTCCACCTGATTCGACGTGAAGCTGCGGACAAGGTTAAAAAGAATTACGCAGCACTTTGCGACTTACTTGAAAACAAGTTCTGGATCGACGAGCTTTACGACGTGGCTGTTGTGCGACCGTTGAAGCTCATGGGTTCCGTGTTCTTTTTAATTGACAGACTGGTGATCGACGGCATGGTCGCGATTGTTGGACTGCTGCCCAGCCAAATGGGTAAATTCGTGCGTCAATCTCAAACGGGTGTGCTTCAAGGTTACGGCCTTGGCATGGTCCTGGGACTGGCGGGAATCCTCATCATGGTCACGTGGATGCTCTCACAGACTTATTGATCGTAACTGGAAAACCAACTGGCTGACTCGACATTTAAAGCCTGGAAATAAACAACGATGCCTGACTCCATTGCATTACTCCCACTGCTGGTGATCTTCCCACTGCTCAGTGGTTTGCTCCTGCCTTTACTTGCAGGTGACAACCCTGAACGTGTCCGGACGTTTACACTCATCAGCACGATCTTCACCTTTGTATTCTCGATCGGCCTGCTCATCGGATTCGACTTCACGCAATCCGCAGAATTTGGGCTGGTTTCACAGATCGAATGGTTCTCAAGTCTTGGTCTTACCTTTTCATTCGGCGTAGACAGTATTTCTGTCTGGCTGATCCTGCTCACTACGTTCCTGATGCCGATTGTGATTCTCGGTTCATTTAACGCAGTCAAAGAACGTGTCCGCGAATTCTACATCTGGTTACTGTTGCTTGAAGCAGCGATGATCGGCGTGTTTGTCGCCACCAATGTGATCTTCTTTTACATCTGCTTCGAGTTCACCCTCATCCCGATGTACTTTCTCATTGGCATCTATGGCTCGTCAGATCGTCTTAAAGCTGCACGGATATTCTTCCTGTATACCTTCACCGGCTCGATGCTCACCTTTGCGGGCATCATCTACATGGCTTGGTGTAATGCAACGCAGAATCCGTCGATGATCGGCATTTGGAATTTTGATTTTTCTGCTTTATCCACAGCCTATCTCTACATGACCGACACCCAGCAACTTTGGGTCATGCTTGCAATGCTCGCGGGGTTTGCGGTCAAGGTTCCAATCTTCCCGGTTCATACATGGCTTCCACTGGCACATACCGAAGCACCGACAGCTGGCTCGGTCGTCCTGGCAGGGGTGTTGCTTAAGCTTGGCACCTATGCTTTGGTGAGACTGGCGATCCCGATGCTCCCTGCTGCTGCATTGACTGTGGCACCTGTGATGGGCATCGCTGCGATTATCGGCATTGTCTATGCAGCACTGATCTGTTGGATGCAGAAAGATATCAAAAAACTCGTCGCCTATTCCTCGGTGTCCCACCTTGGTTTTTGTATTCTGGGCATGTTTGCCATCAACGTACAAGGTATCAGCGGTTCAGTGATGTACATGATTAACCATGGCCTTTCGACGGGAGCTTTGTTCCTGCTCATCGGCATGGTTTATGAACGGTATCACACCCGTGAAATGGCGCAACTCAACGGTTTGGCGAAGGTCATGCCGATCTGGGCGAGCTTCATGGTCTTCTTTGCCATGGCATCGGTGGGCTTACCGGGACTCAACGGTTTTGTCGGTGAATTTCTGACTTTGCTCGGTGCATTTAATACCACATTGATGGGGCCGGTTTACGCTGCCGTTGCAGGAACTGGTTTGATCTTTGGTGCGATTTACATTTTGTATATGGTTGGCAAGGTGGTCTGGGGGCCACTCAAGCTTCCAGCAGGCCATGACGATCCCAAACACGTGACCGATTTGAATCGTCGCGAAATCGCAGTGCTCATCCCATTGGCAGTTGCCTGCCTTTGGTTGGGGCTGTATCCCAACTGCATGCTCAAGACACTTGATGCACCGTCACAAGCCATTGTGGATCGCATTTACGTTAATGCTGACAAGCCACTTGTTAAGCCTATACATCACGGTTTTGATTCGACATCCAACCCCGCGCAACTGACTGTGCTTGATTCGCAGTCGTCCGAGATTGCCACTATCAAGTTGCAAGGAGTCAGCAACTAATGGAAAACCAGATTCTCTACAAACTCGGAGAACTCGGCCCGGAGATCGTCATGCTCATCGGGGCATGTTTCTGTCTTCTGGTAGGACTTCACAAGTCCGCAGAAATTCGCAAGCTCACCGTTGCAGTTGCAGCGTTGACACTCGTCTTTGCAGGCTTCTTTAACACCTGGCAGGTTGTCGACTCAGGCAATGTCTGGACGCTGGCAACCTTCACCAAAATGGCGGTCTGCGGCATTGGCATTCTGCTACTGGTGTTTGCATCAGGCTTGCCCGATAAACTCAAGATGTCTCAGGAAGCCGAAGCGCATCCTGAAAACTTTGATCCGGGTAATGTCATGCGAGGTGAGTTCTACGCGTTCTTCCTCTTTAGCCTCACGGGTGTGATGCTTTGTGGTGGGGCGAGTGACCTGGTCTGGCTGTTCCTTGCTTTGGAACTCACTAGCCTGCCAACGTATGTGATGGTTGCCACCGGTCGTGATTCAATCAAAGCCAGTGAATCAGGCATCAAGTACTTTTTTCTGGGCGCTTTGTCTGCTGCGGTCTTCCTTTACGGCTTTGCCATGATTTATGGTGCAACCGGTGTGACCGATTTTGTGAGCATTCGCAATTGCGTTTCTGAGACCGGCATTACACCGCTGTTTACGCTCGGTATCGTCCTGTCGATTCTCGGCATTGGATTTAAAATCGCAGCATTCCCCATGCACTTTTACACCGCAGATGTCTACGAAGGCGCCCCGACTCCGGTCACCGCGTTTTTAGCATTTGTACCCAAGACCGCTGGCTTTGTTTCGTTGATTCTTGTGGTCAGTCTGACTGCCAAGGTCAATCGCCAATGGGTTGGTGAAAGTGAAATGGAATACATGCGTGTATTCATCTCATTACCGGATACCGTCAAAGCTGTTCTCTGGGTGATGGCAGCATTCACCATGACCATTGGTAACGTGATGGGCCTGATGCAGACCAATGTCAAACGCATCCTGGCCTACAGTTCCATCGCGCACTCCGGATACATGATCGTCGGACTGCTGGGGATTTCAGCCTGTGTTTATGGTCAGACATCGTCCAATGGTGCAGCAGGGGTGATGTTTTACCTTGTCGCTTATGCTCTTGGGAACATGGCTGCCTTTGGCGTACTTGCATGCATGGAACGCAATGGCGATGAAGCCACGGAACTTTCAGACCTTCACGGACTCTCAAGTCGCAAGCCGATGCTCGCTGCCTTGATGCTTATTGCCAACTTATCGTTGGTGGGCTTGCCTCCCATGGTTGGCTTCGCTGGCAAGCTGTACATGTTTAGCGCAGCAGTCAACGCAGGCTTTGTGGGGCTTGTCATTATTGCTGTTGTCAACAGTGCGATCTCCGCGGTCTACTACCTGCGGATTGTTAACGCCTGTTACTTCAAACCGGTTGATGGGGACACACAGGTTGTCGCCCGGCAGAACCGTATCGCCGTGGCTGTCGTCGGAAGTGTTCTGGCGATATACCTTGGTCTTGCAGGTAATCAACTGGCAGGTATCACTTACAAAGCGACAGTAGCCGAACTGTTTAAAGGTCAGATTGACACTCAATCCGTCGAAGAATTCGTGCATGTAAGACCAGCGGATACAACTGTGACTGCAATTAAAGCACAAATCAATCACGTATCGCAGGATCACTAAACCACGACGGCTTGATGAATGTGACGAGAAAGAATTTAAAACCCACTGACTTTACCCGCACAGTATTTTAAGTCAGAGCAGGAAAGACGATAGACATGCCCACGATCACCATTAACGGTCAACCCTGTGAGTTTGACGGCAAGAAGATGATTATTCAGGTTGCTGACGAGAACGGCATCGAGCTTCCTCGTTACTGCTATCACCCCGGACTCTCTGTTGTCGCATCCTGTCGAATCTGTCTTGCTGAAGTCAAAGCTCCCAATCCGCGTAATGACAATAAGCCTGAGTTTATCCCCAAGCTCATGCCCACCTGTCAGACACCCGCAGGAGACGGGATGGAAGTCTTTACGACAACTCCTAAAGCAACAGCAAACCAAAAACAGGTGATGGAAGATCTGCTCATCAATCATCCATTGGACTGCCCGGTCTGCGATCAGGCTGGTGAGTGTAAATTACAGGACTACAGCTACCAATACGGTCGGGCTGAGTCACGTTTTGAAGAAGATAAAATCAAGCAGCCGGTCAAAGACATCGGCCCCAACGTCAAGCTCTATTCTGACCGCTGCATCATGTGTACCCGGTGTGTGCGGTTCACCCGTGAAATTACTGAGACTTCCGAGTTGGCGGTCTTTGGTCGTGGTGCCCATGAGCAGATTGACGTCTTCCCAGGCGTGCCGTTGGATAACGAACTCTCAGGGAACGTGGTCGATCTCTGTCCCGTGGGTGCGTTACTCGACAAGGACTTCTTGTTTACCCAACGCGTTTGGTTCCTGTCTTCGACACCTTCGATTGATGGCATTACCGCATCAGGTGACAACATCTGGATCGAACATAGCAAAGGCAAAATCTACCGCATCAAGCCCCGTGAAAATCAGGACATCAACAAGTGGTGGATCACTGACGAAGTCCGCTATGGCTGGAAATTTGTCGCATCGGAAGATCGATTGGCACAAACTCAACGCCAGCAACTCAACGAGTTGATCGACTGCACATGGGACCGTGCCTGTGAAGAAGCTCGGAAGGGCATCAAAGCTGCCGGCGGCAAACTTGTAGTCATGGTCAGCCCGATGCTCGCTACAGAGGAAGCATACCTTTTGGGTAAAGCCGCTTTAGCCATGAGCGATGATGTCGTGTTGGCGGTCGGCCCTGTTCCAGTAGATGGGCAAGACAAGAACTTTGCCAACGGCTTTACGGTCTCTGCTGAAAAGGCGCCCAACGCACGTGGTGTCCGACAGGCATTGGAAAAACTAGCTCAGACGGTTCTCAGCTACGAAGAACTCAGCGAACTGCTCGCTGATAAGAAGTCCGGCGTTTCGAGTTTTGTACTTACCGGTAACTATCCTTCGGACTGGGTCACCAAAGATTTTGCCAAGCTCATTGGTCGTAACTTCATGGTACTCATCGACACGATGCCCAGTGATCTGGTCAAGAAAGCCAACGTTTTGATGCCCAGCGTGACATGGACCGAAAAGGAAGGCAGCTTCGTGAATCACAAGGGGATTGCCCAGGCATTTGATGCTGCAATTCCTGCTGTGGAAGGTGCTCGCAGTGAAGGGCAAATCGCTTTGGATTTGCTTGCTGCCTGTGGTGAACAGCCCATGCGGTACAACGCTGCTGAGGTTCGTACCCAGATGGGGATAGAAACTCAGGTCAATGAACCCAAGGCTGATCGTGTTGAATCAGAAATGGTATTCGCGGAACTGTAAATTAATTTGATGGATACAGTTTCATTGACACTGGTGTTTGGGTGATTGCAAAATAATAACTGTTTATCCCAATAAAGAGGCCATATAGTGTCAAACAGAAGTATTTGGGTGGATTACGCGAAAGCCATAGGCATCATTTTAGTTGTCTATGGCCATGTCATTCGAGGTATATTCAAAGCTGGCCTCCCAATTGACACTGATTTCTATCGTCTTTCAGACAGTATTGTTTATAGCTTCCACATGCCTCTGTTTTTTGCGTTGTCAGGTTTGTTTTTTTACAAATCACTGTCCAAGCGTGGTGTTGCGGGGCTAATCGGCAGTAAAATTGACACTGTTATTTATCCCTATCTGATTTGGTCGATTATTCAAGGCGTGATCGAAGCATCTTTGTCTTCATATACCAACGGCAATGTCACTTATCGCGAAGTCTTTTCACTGTTATGGCAACCAAGAGCCCAGTTCTGGTTCCTGTATGCGTTATTCATCATCTTCGTGGTAGCTTCCGTCTTATTTTCCAAACTGTCTGTAAAATCGATTCTTCCTGTTTTTGTTTTTGCTGCTTTACTGTATATCTTTCAGAGCAAGTATTCATCCAATTACTTTGTGTTCTTTATTACCAACAACCTTGTCTATTTCGTATTTGGCATGTTGCTTAATCAATGGAACCGAATTGATATTCTCTCTTCAGGAAAAATGGTGATCGCAACGGCAGCAGGTTTTATCCTCTCGCAGTATGTGTTCCATTTTGTGCTTGAACTCACCTATGGGCAAAAAGGTCTACTTTCCTTGTTGTTGGCCTTGATCTCGATTTTATTTGTAGTTTCCCTTTCGATGTACTTGGCTCGCAAGCCAGCTCAATGGTTTTTGCAAGTAGGTGCGTCATCCATGGCGATCTATGTCATGCACATCCTTGCAGGAAGTGGCGTCCGGGTGATTCTGTCCAAATTTCTCGAAGTCAATTCGGTTTCTGTACATCTAATCGTTGGCTGTTTCATGGGGGTGATTGCTCCAATGATCGCGGTCTATTTCATCAACCGCTTGAAATTGACATTTTTTCTTTCATTGCCCATCAGTCAATACCTTGCGGTATTTTCAAAGAAGCAGGCCATTGAGAAAACGCACTGAAGCAATTTCAAATACCGTATACGATTGCGCGTTGGTTATTTTCTGAGCACTGGCAAATTGCGATTAGCTCACTTCATTGCAAACCGCCGCTGAGAGCCGTTAAAACAGATCACTTGGAATAGCTGTGCAAAGTCGACGGTATTATTCTACAATACGCTTCTGTTTTTAATACCTCATATTGAATTGCAGCTTACCGCTATGACAACGCAAACATCACAGACAGCCGTACCTGAAAATCTGGATCTTGACCAGATCAATGAGCAACTCAAAGACGCAACTCCCCAACAGGTCATTCAGTGGGCCTGTGAGACTTTTGGTGATAGTTGTGTACTGACATCCAGCTTTGGGATCAAGTCTGCTGTAATGCTGCACCTCTGTTCACAGGTTAAGCCAGATATCAAGGTCATTGCGATTGATACCGGTTATTTGCTGCCTGAGACCTATCGTTTTGCCAATCAGATGACCAAGCTGCTGAATCTGGATGTTCGCTGGTATTCGCCGCGTATCTCGACAGGGCATATTGAAGCGTTGCATGGCGAACTTTGGAAGAATGACGACGACGAATCGTATAACACATATTTCGACTACACCAAGGGTGAGCCGATGCAACGTGCACTTAAGGAGTTGGGTGTTAAAGCATGGATTGCCGGACTGGGCGCCAAGCAGACCAAGTTCCGCAGTACACTTCGTCGCGTCGAATTACAGAACGGCATCTTCAAGATTCATCCGATTCTCCCTTGGGGTTCCAAAGAGAAATATTACTATCTCAAGGAACATAGTCTCCCTGAGCACCCGCTGCATGATCAGGGCTATGCCACGGTCGGGGATTGGCACTCATCACGCCCGGTCACCGCTGACGATGGCAATGAACGCGACACCCGATTTGGCGGTAAACGTCAGGAATGTGGTTTGCACTTGCCTAAGGATCAGAACGAAGACGCCAGCCGTAATTCGTCGGGTCTGTAAGTTTCTTTCCAGTTGGATAAACCAGCAAGGCACAAAAACACAGAGCTTTGAAAACACAAGTCAGACAGCTTTTTGTTCTGTCTTGTCATGTATTGTGACTGTGTTTGTTTGATGCCAATTTAATCTGCATTACAGGGGTTGCTGCTTGGGGATACCCGGTAATCTTGGATATTCCTTGGGGGTTCGGTCGGCTTTTTCGATTCCGACGACGATGCTGTGATTCTCAAAGCTCTCAGGATACGCTTCGACAGCAACGATTTCGCCAGCTCCCAGTGTGGCTAACGCATCGCCGGCATCTTCGAGTTCCTGTTCCAATGCAGGTCCCTTAAGGGCATACATCCAGCCACCCACTTTCACCAATGGCAACATATACTCCATGAGAATCCGCATCGGGCCCACAGCACGACTCACGGCCATGTCGAACTTCTCGCGATAGAGCTTGTTTTGCCCCAACGTCTCAGCTCGGTTGTTGATGACGATGATATTTGACAATCCCAAGGCATCGGCAGCAGTCTGGCAGAATCGTGCCTTCTTGCCTGTGGTTTCAAGCAAGGTGACCTTCAATTGCGGTAAGACAATGGCCAGCGGAATCCCCGGAAGGCCGCCACCGGTCCCTACATCGACCAGACTGCTCCCCGCAGGCCATTCAATGAGTCCAGGTACCAAAGTCAGGCTGTCGATGATATGGCGTTTCCAGGCCTCCTGAGGCTCACGGATGGCTGTGAGGTTGAACTGCTTGTTGGTTTCAAGCATCAAATGCAGATAGGCAGCCAACTGTTGGAGTTGCTCATCGGTAACGGTGACGCCAATGGCCTGCAAGTGTTCAGGGACGAAAGTAGGAATATCGTGTGTCATAGACGCTTAGTGTAGCGAGAAAATTGGAATCGGGTTTCGTGATTGGAGGATGACGGTTCGGATAAGTCATCCAAAACCAAGGACGACATCACTGAAAAATCGCATCGGCATTGTCATATTCAAAACTCGGGCGGACTAGAATTGAACGTGACCGCGTAGCGAAGTTCATCACCAGTCCCACCATCAGGAAGGTGGACAGTAAACTCGACCCACCATAAGAGATGAGCGGTAACGTGATCCCCGTAATCGGTAGCAAGCCCAGAGTCATTGAGATGTTCATCGCGCCCTGGCAAAAAAGTAAACCAGCAAAACCAACGCATACCAACCTTGGGAATGGTTCCTTGAGTCTCGCTCCGACAAGCAGTATCGAACCAGTGAAAACGGTGTAAAGTCCAATTACAGTTAATCCGCCGATGAGTCCCCAACGGTTGACGACCACCGCAAAGACCATATCGTTCTCATTTTCCGGCAGGAAGTTGTATCGCATGATCAGCTTGGAACGGTCTTCACCGTAGCCCCATAGACCGCCGGACCCGACTAGTCGCATAGCCATTTGCTGCTGCTCAGGTTTGGTGCCTACGAACTGGGTGATCCGTTCACGCTGATATTTTTTGAGAATCTGCATGTCATTGGGCAACGTGTAAATCATGACAATATTCAAAGCGATCCCCAGCAAGCCGATCCCTACCAGGGTAAAGAGGTGGTTGAGTTTCGCGCCTGCTGCGATGAGCATGAAAAACAGAGCAGGGACAAACATCACTGCCGACCCAAGATCCGGTTCTTTGAGAATCAAAATGACCGGGATGAACATGATGAAAAAGGGCGGTAACAACCCCGCAAGAGTCCGGTAGTTATCGCGATGTCTCAAATACCAGGCCAACGCCAAGATGAATGTGATCTTGGTCAGCTCCGATGGTTGCATGTTCATGAATCCAAGGTTGATCCAGGACCGGGCGTTATTCCGCACTGGCACGATACTGTTGGGAATACCGGGTATCAGCAGAAACACCAGCAACGCCAGTGTCACCAAAAATAGAATGAATGACGTATAGCCGATGGTTTTAGGATGCGGTAACCACGTAAAAGCCATCATGCCCAGCGAGATCATCAACCACTTGGTTTGCTTTGCTGCTGCTGCTGGTTCGGTGGTGCCGGTGAGAACATTAATACCAATGACCGCCAGAGCCACGCCTGAGAGTAAAGTCACCCATGAAAAGTTAGGCGTCAGAAGGGCGGAGAGGACTTTGAAAAATGATTTCAAAGGTATCCCTCCTGTCGCAATGCCCAGATGATCTGGTTTGCAATTGGCCCGGAGACTGCGCCGCCGGAGCCTGCGTATTCGACAATGACGGTGACAATGTAGGCTGGGCGGCTTTCGTTTTTGCGATAGACCATGCCCACGAACCACGCGTGGTCTCCGAGCTTGTCACTTTTGGTCACTTCGTAGGATTGGATTTTCCCATCACCGTTATCGTCGATCCACCTTGCCGGCGGGGTGGCCGTGCCGGTTTTGCCACGGATGGTGACATCGGGGACGTTAAAGACTTTTTCGCCGTCGAGTTTAACCAGATGGTTGGATGAACCACGGCGGTCATTGACACTTTCATACATGCCTTGGATAACTTGCTTGAGTCCGGCTGCATCAAGTTTGACGGTGTGTGACGCTTGGGGGCTCGCAGGACTCAGAACAAAGGTGGGCTGAAGTGATTGGCCATTACGAGCAAGCGTTGCATAGGTATTGGCACACTGCAAGGGTGTCCATTCGACGGGGCCTTGGCCGATCCCCATCTGGATGGCATCCTGTACGCCGAGGTTGCGGTTGATGATCTGTCCCTTATTGTCAAGCTTGGGCAGGTATCCAGCATGTTCAGGTGTCAGACCGCAGTCTGTGGGTTGCCCCAGCCCAAGTTTGCCATACCAGTCAACAAGTCTTCGTAAGCCAAAGCGTTGGCCGATGGTGTAAAAAAAGACATTGCAACTCACACAGATGGCTTCATGGCCGATCAAGGGGCCATGACCAACCATACTGGCTTTGTAGATCCAACATCGATTGCGTCCGGGGTGATCCATGTCCAATGCGCCCTGGCAGTCAATGGCATCTCGCAGTTGCAATATCCCACCGGAATACGCAGCAGCAAGTGCGATGGGTTTCATGGTTGAACCCGGCGGGTAAGACATGGCAATAGGACGGTAGATCAAGGGGTGATTGACTTTCGCCCAATTGGATCGCCAGAACTCAGTGGGCTTTTCTTTTAAATCCACACGACTGTACCCCGGTACACTTACCGCAGCGAGGACTTGGCCGGTTTTGACTTCCAGAACCACGGCAGACCCATTAAGCGGCTTGCCCATGTTCGCTTCGTCCATGTCCTTGGCATGCCAGAACTGTTGACGCATCAGGCCAACACGTTTGTCCCGACTCATGAGTGCTTGAATGCGTGCTTGAAGCTGGATGTCGACACTGAGTTTGATATCCTCACCGGGGATGGGATGGCGGGTATGAACTTCACCTGATTCGAGATTGGTTTCGCGTTTACCACGCTCGCCACGAAGCAGGTTTTCCATCTCCTGCTCGATACCCCATGCACCGATTTTGTCGCCCGGTTGATATCCCGCAAAGTCAGGGACAGATTCGCCTTGTTCATTTTTAGTCCAGAAGGGCGGCAGGTTGTCCTGCTTCCAAAGTCGGCGGATATTCCCCACCAAGTGTGTGCCAACTCCTGCCACATCCACTTGAATCAGGGGTGTATCACCACCGCGTAAAGGTGAAGGAAAATGACTGCGGTCAATGGTGATTGACAGTTCGTCCAGTGGGTAGCTTCTTTGTGTGGAGTCGATGAGTCGGACGCGCCGCCAGACGGACTCTGTATTGTCAATCGCCTCAGTGAGTATCTTTTGCAAATGCAGACGGTTGGTTGAGGAGATGGCAAAGACAACGGCATGGTAGTCACGCTCTTCCATGATGTCGCTTGCAACGTCTGCCAGGGTGACCGGTTCGTCGGACTCTTCCTGGGCTTTTTTACGCCAACGTGACCAAAGGTAACTTTTAAGTCTGGCGACTTTCTCCAGTACGCCTGCTTTGGCTTCGGTCAATTCCATGGGCGTAACATTGCCAAGTCTGGCAAGCAGGTTCCACATGTTGTCGACTTGCTTTTGATATTCCGGCAGAAACTCAGCGGTACGTTCTTCACGTTCTGCCTTGGAGTAGTCATACCAATCACGCTTGTAGACTTTACGTGCCTGGCGGTATGCCATTTTGTATGGCCATTCATCTGAGATGACCGAGTAATAGACCGCCACGTCATAGGCTGGACTGTCCGCAGCCAACACGCGACCTTGTCGATCCAATATTCGACCGCGTACTGTGGGGATGAATTGCTGTGTGGTCAGGCGACTTTCAGCCATCCGTCGCCAATCATTGGCTTGCACCAATGTCATGTATGACATGCGGCTGGTAAGGATGATTCCGCCAATGATCATCATCAGTGCAAGTAATAGCAGCCGGCGATGAAACATGCTCGGGAACAGTCGTCTAATTGGATTGGTTAATCGCATCCCGTCACATCCATGCTAGTGGTGCGCTACGTTATCTATCTGATCAACTCGTAACTCTGCCCACAGGATGCAAAGAGATTCTCAGTGATCCACAATGGCCAACTTCGCACGAGCAGCATCAACCTTGGACTTTTTAAGTGCAATGGCATCTTCACCCACAGCAACTTGGCCAAGAACTGCTTCGAGTTCAGCCTTGGCAGTTGTCTTGTCGATTTTATCGGCAGCAACTGCGGCATCGGCGATGAGAGTCAGCTTGTTATCCTTCATCTGAGCAAAACCGCCAGAGACAAAGTACAAGTCACTCTTGCCTGACTCGCTATCCAGACGCAACGCGCCAGCACCGAGTTTGATCATCAATGGGGCACGTTGGGGTTCGACACCCATCAAGCCGTCCCATGCGGGAATGGACGCGTAAGTCACAGGCTGATCAACAAGTTGACGTTCGGGGGTGACCAGTGTGCATTGAAACGATGTTGCCATGAGGTTGGATCCTGTCGTTTTTGTGTTCTCCAGAACGCTCATCCTACCGATAACCGGACGGAAAATCAAAGTGTTATAACCGGAATAATCAGTCGAAAATTCTTTAGGTTTCTAATACTAAATGTAGAAGTCACAAGTTTTGAATCGTTGATTATGGGTGGAGAATAATGCTATGCAGACATCCTCAACTGGGTCCAGCCTGATGGGAACGCTCCATCAGATGCAAAAGATCAACCAATCAAGGCAGATCACCATGACCCGTCTGGCCACAGCGCAAAAAATCAACAAGGCTTCCGAAGCACCGGCAGCGTTGATCGCGTCCGAACACCTGCGCTCGCAAATTGCAACACTTGAAGCCGAGTCCCAAGCCCTTCAACGTACAAGCCATGTGGTTAGTACCGCTGATGCTTCGCTTGGTGAAATGTCAGATCAGATTATTGAAGGCCGCGCAGCCAATGTCGCTTTAGCCAATTCCGCTGGACTATCCAAAGGTGAACGTGAAGCTTTGCAAATGCAGGTTAACTCAGCAGTTCAATCTGTCGACCGAATCGCAAGGCAATCCAATTTTGCATCCACCCCGACACTTGATGGCAGTATGACTTTACATGCTGGTGATGATACGTTGACCATACCGAAAGTCGATGCAACCGAATTAGGCGAAGTCACCAACGGCAGTAGCACCTACAGGCTCTCGGATATGGCTTCCAATGATGTCTCAAGCAATCAAGCGCTTGGTCAGTCTGTCCTTGATGATGCCTTTAAAGATGTACTCACACATCGGTCGACGCTTGGTGGTTTTGATCGCTATGCTGTTCAATCACGGAACAATGCACTGCAAACTGAATTGCACAACACAGTAGCAGCAGAGAGTGAAATTCGTGATACCGACTATGCACGCGAAGTATCCAATCTCGTGCGTCAGAACATCAATCACTTTGCAGCAACCAAAGCCATGGAAATCGATCTGCACATGCGTTCAAGCATGTTCAGCCTGGTGGTGTGACTCGATTTATAGTCAGTACAAACAAAAACGAACCTGTCCGTGGCGCGGAACAGGTTCGAGGTTGTTCGCAGCACTGTTTACACAGGCGCGATCATGTCGTGTGATTTGTTATATGCATCTTAGACTTGAAGATCGGTTCCGGTCAATAGTTTGTATGCTTCAAGGTACTTACTTTTTGTTTTGTTGATCACTTCATCAGGCAATACCGGGCCTGGATTTTGTTTGTCCCACTTGCCGTCGTCACACAACTCCTGAAGGTAATTGCGTACGATTTGTTTGTCGAAGCTTGCTTGGTCACGTCCTGGTTCATAATCATCCGCCGGCCAGAAGCGTGAACTGTCAGGCGTAAGGACTTCGTCGATGAGCAGAATACTTCCGTCTTCGGTTGTGCCGAATTCAAACTTGGTGTCCGCGAGGATGATGCCACGCTCGGCTGCATAGTCATGTGCCATTTTATAAATCGACAGAGACAGGTCACGTATTTTGGTCATCAGATCACTGCCGACCATTTCGCAACCTTGTTCAAAGGTGATTGCTTCGTCATGCACATCGTCCTTGGTGGTCGGTGTGAAAATCGGCTCTGGGAGCTTGTCACATTGCTTAAGACCTTCAGGAAGGGCGACACCGCAGACGCTACCGACTTGCTTGTATTCCTTCCAGCCACTGCCGGTGATGTAACCGCGGACAACACATTCAATGGGAATGACCTTCGCACGCTTGCCAACCATCACGCGTCCCTTAAGCTGCGCCTTCTGCTCATCGGTAAGTCCAGACACTTCGCTGGCATCGGTGGCAATAAGGTGATGAGTGACCTGGTCGGACATTTTGTCTTTGATCATATCAAACCAGAACTTGCTGATTTGAGTCAGGACTATGCCTTTGCCTGCAATCCCGTTGGGCATGACCACATCAAACGCACTAAGACGGTCAGATGCGATAATCAACAACACGTCTGTGGCATCATTGAGTTGGGCCTGATAGATGTCGCGGACTTTACCTTGGCGACGACCAGGCAATGGCAAATCGGATTTGAGATATTCTTGATCCAGTAGTGTCATGAGGGGTGATCCTTGAAACTGTAAAGGTAAATGGAAATCATTTCATGGCAGTCATGAGTGTTTTGAGAATACGATTGTATGCGGTAACACGAAAAGCGTCATCCGCTTCGGTGGCTTCGACATAACTGGCGCGCGGCATGGATGGAGCTGAAAGAACCATCTGATCACGTGGGCCATACTTGATGCGTGTGATAGACACATTCGATCCGCTAACTGCGAGTAATTTTCCAACCGTATCCACAGTGAAAGTGCGTGAATCGAATTGCGGGTTGGTAAGTGATGGACTCATCCACTTGAGATTAATACCAGTTGCACTTTGAGAGGGCGTCGCTGGGAAAGCCCCTTTTTTGATCATCCCAACCATGAGTTTGCTTAAACCTTCATTGGTGGTCAGAAAATCTGTTGAGACACACTTTTGGATCGCTGGGGCCAGTTCAGCATATGGTTTAACACTAATGGCAAATTGAAACGCGAATTGGCCGGATTCGGGATTTTGAACCACATCGAAAATGGGGATCGGAACGGAGCCTTGATTGTTGAATTTGCGAGCATGTTTCTCAAGATAAATTTCACACATGTCTTTATCAGAGTGGTATGCTACTTGGACCCGGCCGTTTTCTTTGAGTACAAGATAAACGTTTTGATTCGAACCAATGCCCACATACAGATCAAAGGGTTTGTCGTCGGGCAGGGTGCCTTGCACGGTCATTTCTAAACCATCAAGGTTGGCAGCAAGGTCTTGAATCATGGCTGAAAAAATTTGGCTGTGTTGAGCGAGATTGGTCGGCAGGTTGGATAGTTGTCGTTCCAGTCGCTGAGCTGCGCCACGCCACGGTGCCGAGGGGACTTCTGATAATGTTACTTGGGCTATATCGGTCTGGCCTTGTGAAGCCTGACACCACCCAAGCCAGAAGCGATACTGCGATTGGTTGTCAGTGGTGATGAGTTGTTCAATTACCGGCGTTGCAAGGTCGTAGAGACCTTGTTGGAGTAGCTGCTGACTGCGGACTAAAAGCATGCGTGATGATGATAGCTGGGATTGATCCAGATCAACCATATAGACCATTTTTACGAAACGTGCAGTTTGATCATCAGGCATTTCTGCATCAAGTAAAGCAATCTTGTCAATCGAACTGAGGTCACGCTTAAAGCAGATGTCAGCGATTTTTTTCTCAGTGCTGTTAGCTTCGAGAAAACTATCCATTTGATCGATGAATGCTGTCTTAATATCATCCGGCGCAGCTCGGTCAACCAAGGCTGCACATTTGACCATGAATGACGGACTCTTGAGAAAATCCCAACCTTGCATATGGATCGAAGCTCTGATCAGATTGAACACGCGATCGCAGTGGGCCTTGTCAATCGATGGCAAATCGGAACTGATCATCGGCATGATAAAGTCATGTAACTGTTGAGGGGTCTTGAAAGTCGAAATCAGAAACGAACCGTAAAGTTGATTGGCACCACTGTTGAGAAGGAAACTACGCGAGGTGTTAATGAGATTCTGGTTTTTAAAGTACGTGCCAACAATGTAAAGATCCATGGCAACGCGATGAACAAACGGCGAATTCGGATTCTTGTCGATGAAACCAAACGCGTTTTTGATGTATGTATTGACCCCATCTTTTTGAATCAAATAAAACTCGGGCATGGGATAGGGCAACGCGATCTTCTGCTGAGTTGCTGCGGGCGCTTCTTGTGTGACTTCTTGGGCTGATACGGGCAAATTTATTCCTGCTATCAGCAGGCCAATGATCATTGTGGTCATTCGCATGGCAGGGAATCCTTTACTTGCCAGGTATCGATCGCCGGGGGCCGGGGGGGGCGGATCATAATTGTTTGAGGAAACGCGTGTCATTTTCAAACAGCCAACGGATGTCGGTGATGCCGTACTTACGCATGGCAACTCGTTCAATCCCTAGACCAAACGCAAAGCCGGTCCATTCTTCGGGATCGTATCCAACTGCTTTAAACACATTGGGGTCCACCATGCCACACCCGCCGATTTCGATCCACTCCATTTTGTCGCGGACCTGCATCTTGATGTACAACTCAGCGGAGGGTTCGGTAAACGGGAAGTAGCTGGGGACCAGGTCGATCTCCGCATCATCACCGAACATGGCTTTTGCAAACTGAACCAAGGTGGTCTTCAGATCAACCATATTGACCTTCTTGTCGACGTAGAGTCCTTCAATTTGATGGAACATCGAGTAATGCGTTGCATCATGTTCATCAGGACGGTACACACGACCAATCGACACCACGCGGATGGGTGGCTCGTTATTTTCCATCGTGCGAATCTGTACAGTACTGGTCTGTGACCGCAGCAGATGCGGATTGTCCGACGCGTAAGGATCGTCCAGGTAGAAGTTGTCCAGTGGATCACGGGCTGGATGTTGCTTGGGGATGTTTAAGGCAACGAAGTTGTGATACTCGTCTTCAACTTCCGGGCCGGTGACTGCATCAAATCCCATGCGACCGAAAACTTCCAACAGGTCGTCAATGGTTTGTGTGATCACATGTTCACGCCCAAGTGATGCGGGAACGCCAGGCTCGGTGACATCAATGGTGCTGGCTTTTTTCTTGGCCTTGCCAGTGTCACCCAGTGAAGCTTTACACTGGTCAAATGCGCCTTGGAGCTTCTGTCGCAGCGCGTTGGCCTGTTGACCAAATTGGGGTTTGATCTCTTTGGGGACATCCTTAAGCAAGCCCATGAGGCCTTTGACTGCGCCTTTGGTCCCAAGGTACTTGATACGAAACTGCTCCAAGTCCTCGGCTGAGTTTACAGCAGCAAGGTCGGCAGCGGACTGTTGATCGAGTTGTTCAATTTTATCGAGCATAGAGCGACAGGATACACGAAAACCAAAGGAAATTCACTGTCGTACCAACACCCACAAGTGTCCGATTTACCCGTTCTTGATCTTGCGAGCGACACGGCGGCGATCTGCTTCACTCAGTAGACGTTTACGGACACGAATCGACTCAGGTGTGATTTCCACCAACTCATCTTCCTGGATGTATTCCAGGCAGGTTTCCATGGACATTTCACGTACTGGTCGAATTTGTGCAGCATCGTCCTTGCTGGTGGTTCGCATGTTCGAGAGCTTCTTGGTGGTGCAGACGTTCACGTCGATATCACCTTCTTTGCAGTGTTCACCGACGATCTGGCCGGTATAGACCTGATCCTGAGGTTTGACAAAGAAGAAGCCCCGATCGTAAAGCTTATCCAGTGCATAGGCATTGACCGAACCTGTTTCGGTGGCAATCATCACACCTGCTTGACGCTTGGGAATTTCACCCTTCATCGGCTCGTAGGAATCAAACGAGTTATGGACAATCGCCCGCCCCTGCGTGGCATTGAGCATCCGAGTCCGCAGGCCGATGAGACCTCGTGCTGGAATTCGAAACTCCATATGCACATAGTCGCTGGTGCCGGCTTTGGCATCCATGCTCACCATCTCGGCGCGACGATCACCAATCAGTGCCATCACCGCGCTGGAGCATTCACTTGGGCAGTCCACGACCAGTAATTCAATGGGTTCGTGAATCTTGCCATCAACTTCTTTGAAGATGACACGAGGCTTGCCTGCGGTGAGTTCAAAGCCTTCACGACGCATGTTCTCAAGCAGAATCCCCAGGTGCATTAAACCTCGGCCTGAGACGGTGAATTCTTCTGGAGAGTCACCTGGCTCCACACGCAACGCCACATTGGATCGCAGTTCTTTGTCCAGGCGATCTTTAATCTGGCGGCTGGTGACGAATGTACCTTCTCGCCCACCAAACGGTGAGTCATTAACGCGGAAGGTCATGGTTAATGTGGGTTGATCGACTTCCACTGGGACAAGTGTGGTCTTGCCTTCAAGGTTCACGATGATGTCACCAATGTCGATGGGGTCCAAGCCAACCAACGCGCAGATGTCACCGGTTTGGACTTCCGGGACTTCCTTGCGTGAGAGTCCTTCAAAGCCAAGAGTCTGAAGCACGCGTTGGCGGGTACGCTTGCCATTGCGGCTGATGATTTCGACGGATTGGCCGCCCTTGATTGATCCTGCAAAGACACGGCCGATGCCGATACGCCCCACATAGTCTGAGTAGTCCAATGTGGTGATCATCATCTGCAATTGATCTTCATCAATATCATCCGCAGGCTTTGGCTTTTTGGGGTCCGGCAGATGTTGCACAATGGCTTCAAAGATGCATCGCATGTCACCACCAGTTGCGGTTTCATCCAGCGAGGCCCAGCCTTGTTTGGCGGAACTATAAATATGCGGGAAGTCCAGTGCGTCATCATCTGCATGCAGATCGACAAGCAGGTCAAAGACTTCGGTCATCACTTCGTCAGGCCTCGCGTCAGGACGGTCAATCTTGTTGACTACGACGATAGGCTTTAAGTGATGTTCTAATGCCTTACCCAGCACGAATCGAGTCTGGGGCATGGGGCCTTCAAAAGCGTCCACGACGAGTAGCACGCCGTCAGCCAATGCCAACACACGTTCCACTTCACCACCAAAGTCACTATGGCCTGGGGTGTCCACAAGGTTGATCTTGTATTCTTCGCCTGCTTCGGAAACGTAATGAACCGAGCAGTTTTTGCTTAGGATGGTGATCCCGCGTTCACGCTCCAGATCATTGGAGTCCATGATCAGACCATGCTGCCCGCCAGCAAGTTTGTTTAACTCTCCATCACGGAACATGCCCGATTGATAGAGTAACTGGTCCACGAGAGATGTTTTTCCGTGGTCAACATGAGCGATAATAGCAACGTTTCTGATTTTCATAGGCCGGGCATGGTACGTTGGAGTGTGCGTTTTGACAATTCCAACATACCAAGCCGCCTAAATAATGACACGATTAATATGCAATTAACAGCAGACATTTCTGTCACCTGATGTTGCTAAGTCCTCGTTAATCCTCCTCGTCTGCCTTTTTAAATCCATCTCCTGGGTATACCGTCAGGGATTTAAGAAGGTCCTCATCTGCTTTGACGGATTGGACATGGCCGTCACAAAAACCGTAATTGGAGCCGCCAAAGACGCGGTTGGTTGTGACGCCTTCCCACCAGTCTTCATCTTCTTCCCATGGGTGAAATGAAAAGTGAACTTCATCTCCATCCATACCATCGGTAATGAGATCGCCATCGTGAGTCATATCGCTGCGATGAGCAAAAAGGACCACTTCACTGGGTTTGTGCATGTTACGGATGTTGTTGCCTTCGACACCGAAGTAGCCATTGATGGAATAGCTGATGATCGCTTCAAGCTCACCTTCGTGATCCAATTGATAGCGGGCAAACGGGTCCAATGGGCTGCGCAGGATTTCACTATCCATTTCTGGAACTTCATTAATCAAGAGTTCATGCCATTCACCTTCGTGTTCATGAGCGTGTTGTGTCATTAGGCTTGCGAGGATGGCCATGAGTGCTTCACGCCCGCCAGTAGAAGCCAGTTGTGTGCCTTCAAGTCGCTCCATCCAAGACAAGGCTGGCTCGTGGATTGGGAAGAAGTAACCTTTATACGTGTTGAGATAAACTTCCATCGCCACGCCCATTTGCTTGAGTTGGGTCTGGTCTTTGACATTGCGTGCTGCTTTTCGGGCCGACGCCAGGGCAGGTAATAGGATGCCGATGAGCAGGGCGATAATGGAAATGACAACGAGAAGTTCGATGAGTGTAAAGCCGCGATTGGGCCGACGATTTGAAAAAAGTATGCTATTCATAGGGGGAATCCAATTCATGTGGCATGTATGTGTAGCCATACCACTTTGATGATTAATGTTTAAACATGTGACAACGACCACGTTGAAAAACGCAGGTTCAGAAAACAGTTGTTGGAATTGATTGGATTTACCCCAATGGGGGGCCGCGCGGGTTGACTGTACCTGAGATAGGGGATCGGTGAAATTGAATGTCACCGACAGGATCAATCAATGTGTATCGTAAAAAGCAAAGGCAACTTGGCACGGTTAGCGGCGGTGTCCATGTGCCTGCCATGATCAGACAGAATGCACACGGATGTTGATGCCTTGGTACTGAGTCAGGCTCAGAGGGTGCATGAGGTTCATGAGTTGGCGAACAGACGACGTCCGAATGCGCCGCTACGACATCAATCAATACATTGTCAGTTTGTTCATGCGTTCGATGTTGTTGCCAATGAACCGGAAAAAGCACCACCATCAATCCAGCTAACAACCAGCACACCATGCATTGCATGGCGTTCATTGATTTTGCTTTAGTCGAAGGTTCTGTTCGTTTACGCATGTCAGTACAAGTTTGATTTCTGGAATAAATGATAATGATAAATCAAACGCAAGTTTATCATGTCTCCTGTTATACGCCAACTATTAAGTTTTGGTTCACATGCAATTGACCTTTTATATGACCGCGCCTAATATTGCATAATGGTTTATGCAGCGTAAAGCTTTATGCACACCCAAATCCGTCTTAGGTATCTTTGAATTAGTATCTTAAAGTGAATTGATATGGTCACACTCAAGCAAATTGCAACTGAAGTTGGCGTTTCGATCCGAACCGTCTCCATTGCCCTAAATGGCGATCCAGTGGCGGGGCGGATCAGTGAAACCTGTGTTCAGCAAATCCAAAATGTAGCCAACAAGCACGGTTACCAGGTCTCTGCAGCAGCTCGTGCGATTCGTCTTAAACGCACCTATCACATCGGTGTACTCGTCCGTAATAGTCCGAATTTACCATTGATTGACCCGGCTGCTTATGAAACCATCATGGGCATCAACCAGCAGTTGGAAAAGGCTGGCTACATCCTGAATCTCATTCGATACACAGACATCGACAAGCAATTTGCCAGTGAGTCGCGCGTCTTTAAGGAACGTGTATTGGATGGCGTCATTAGTATTGGCAATATTCCGCCACACTGTACGCAGATCATTACCAAGGCCATCAAGACCTGTGTCTGGATAGATAACAATTCAGATTCTCTTCCCAATACGGTTAAACGTGATGAATACACCGCAGGCCGACTCGCGGCGCATCACGCCATTAAATTGGGTTACAAAAACATCTACTGGATCGGCGGGGGCATCAAAGAAGATGGGCATCACATTAGCGTCTATAAACGACTTGAAGGTGTAACCGATCGGCTCGAGCAGGCAGGTATTGAATTCAAAAATCAAAAGCTCCCACGCTGGAATCCTGAAATTGGACCGGAGAATCTCAAAGAAGTCTTCAAACCGCATAACGTTTTTATTGCATACAACAATGAAATCGCAACCAATGTCGGACAGCTTGCTACAAGCATGGGATATCGTATCGGCCGGGATTTTGGGCTGCTCTGTTGCGAAGACAGCAAATACATCCTCGATAACTGGCCCGGCCTCAGTCGTGTTTCGTTTGACCGTTTTATGATGGGTAAAACCGCTGCGGACATGATGCTCAAACTGCTGACCGATTCAGAAGCACATGGAAATGAAAACAGGATTCTTCCTGTTCGATGGATTCCTGGCAATACCGCCTGGGGTCCGGATTGTCGTTGATAATTTTCTGACGATCCAATTTTTTAACTATATTGCAGGCTAAATTACTATGTTGAGTCATAAACAATCCTTGATCCGAATTCTATTTTTACTCACATTCCTATGCACGACCAGCATGGCTATCGCATCAGATGAGCTTCATGCAGGTCGAATCTTTTACTGCTCATGGGATGCCGCACTTAAACCAGATATGGCGGCTGGTGCGGAGTCCTGGACAGGTGATTACCAATCACAGGCAGGGCACTCGGGCAATGCACTGAAAATTACCGACACGCCTGTCACGTACATGCCAAACGGCAACTTCACACGTGAAATAGGAACATTGAGTCTCTGGTTCAAACTGGATAAAAATGATCAGGCAGACCGAATGGGTATTGTCAGTGCGACCAACTTCCGTTTTCAAAACTATAGAAAGAATAACCAGGCCTTTTTCATGACCGGCAGCAAATTACCTGGCAAAAACTTCAAATGGGATTATTCACTTCTACTACACAATCGTGATGTCCCATTTGAACAATGGATTCATCTGGTACTGACATGGGATAGTAAAACCGGACAACGTCATGTCTATCTCAATGGTGTATTGGCTGGAAAAACAAAATCCAATCTGATTGAAACAGGGGCTGGCAGCCAATCGCTGAAATTGGGCATCAATGCTCCTGGACTCTATGACGAACTGAACATCTGGAACATTGTCCTTTCAGAAGAACAAATTCGCAGTATCTATCAACATGGTACACCTGCGGTAGAAGCAAGTAACGCACATACTAAAAATGAGAAGGCCGATTGGCTTATTGAACCTAAACTGGTTTACCTTAAGTACAGCGACAGTCTTGTCGATTCAGGCCAACCCATCGAACTGAAAATCCCTTTTGTGAACAACACGTCACAACAACAGAAAATGACTGCACGCTTGCAGATCATGGACACATGGGAACAACCCGTGGGGGCGTTTGAAGACATTACTTTGGACTTGGCACCTTCTCAGAAGAAAACTGTTAAACGCAGTTACACCGTGGATCGCTATGGCTGTTACAAGCTGCGTATCACCGATACTGGCAATCCTGATTTGTTAAAGGAAATTACCAGCTTTGGTTGTCTCCCCAAAGGCACACCACCGAACCATCCTTTTTTTGGTGCTCATGTTAACGGGACACGCAACATGCCTGAGATGGCAAGACGGATCGGTTTTTCTAAAAACCGTGTCCACAACATGACGCAGTTTACCTGGTGGGATCGCCTGGAACCTCAAAAAGGCGAATGGGACATCAAAGCAAATCAGCAAAGAGCCTATCAGCGTTATCTTGATCTTGGATTCGAACACTATGGCCAATGGTTTGGGGCACCATACTGGGCAGTTAAGAAAAGCGATGGCACCCATCCTGCCGATCCCAAAGGATATGCTTATCCCAATGGGATGAAACCTTCAGATGAAAAAGCTTTCCGTCAATACATTACACGGAGTATTGAATCTTTCCCTCAAATCAAACAATGGGAAATGTGGAATGAACCATATGTCTCACGGTTCTTTCATGGTTCACCTGATCAGTATTTTGAAATTTGCAGAATGATGTATCAGCAGGCCAAGAGCGTGAGGCCTGACTTGGAAATCTTCGCACAATTACCTTATGACAGTCCATGGCTAGACCGTGTTTTGGAACTGGGCATCTTAAACTACTGTGACGGGGTCGCGTTTCATAACTACTACAGTGCTTTGGCGCATCCTCAGAGCATTATAGTGTCAGTAAACAAGATCCGTAAACGTCTCAAAGACTATGGCAAGGAAAATATTCCATTGATTAATTCTGAGTCCGGACTCAGAGGAACGACATTTCTTCGCGGGTTGGACATCCCTGAATATTCGCCTGAACAGCTTAAAAAACCTTTCCAGTTCAGGGAAGCTGCATGCATGAATATACAGTCCAATGTAGTACTCATGAGTCTTGGACTTCAAGCCAGATATTTCTATTTTCATCAACCTGTTAATATTCAAAAAGGCCGTGCTTACCCAACCTACACGACATGTGAAATCACACGTTCACCCTTGCCAATGGCAATCAGTCAGGCTGCATTGGTCTGGCAACTTGACGGCGGGAAATTCGTCAAAGCACTTACCCCAACCGATGGCCTGCGTGTTTATCTCTTTGCTCGCAATGATGGCAAAACGCTTGCTGTGGTGTGGTGTGAAGATCAAGCCAAAGTTCAACTGACAGTTCAACAGATGCAGTCCTTGGATATGATGGGTAATCCCCTGGAAAATCAGCAGCAAATCACTATTTCCGATGAACCGGTATTGATGGTTTCGAATCAAAATGCACATAACGTTATAAATGTGTTTGAAAATATGAAACTGCAAGTACTCGCCGCACCCAAAGTCCATGCAGTCTCTGCTGAAAGTAACGTTGATCCCTTGCTTCCTCCGATGCCTGATTTTCAAGTAGCCACCGAAGTAGGGCTTTCGAAGTTAAAACCAGTCGATCTGTCAGCTTTCGTGAACATGGGTTTTGCGGACCCGATCCAAGGCGATGGCAAAGGTGGCTGGACAGACGAGGGGCCCAATAACGATGCCCGCATGATCAATCCTGGCAGTTACAATTGGTTCGGTGTGCCATTTGTGATCCCCGGCAAGACCAATCTTGATCCGTCCGTCGTCTCGCTCGGTGGTATGACTTTTTCCAGCGGCCCCAAATCTGTTGGGCCGATTCCAGTAAATCAATCCAAAGTCCGAGGTTTATTCTTCGCTCATGCTGCGAATTGGATGAGTGGCAAGATTACTGAAGTGCCCGTGATCTACACCGTGACCTATCAGGATGGAAGCACCGTGGATATCCCCATGCGTGGTGGACGTGAAATTAATAACTGGTGGTCAAAACCCGGTGAGGATGAAGAAGGCCGTGCCATCCAGATGACGCATCCTGATCCGATAACAAGAAGTCACGCCAGTCGATACCTGCGTATCTGCTACTGGGAAAATCCCAAAACAAGTGTTCCTGTTAGCAGTATCGCTGTTAGAACAAATGGTCAAAAATCGACCTATATTTTATGCGGTATTACTGTTGCTAAATGGTAAATTTAATCTTTCACGACAAGGATTGACACCTATGAAAAACATATCATCCAATCGCGCATTTACACTCATTGAACTACTCGTGGTGATTTCGATAATTTCTATTTTGATCGCAATACTGCTCCCCGCATTAGCTTCAGCCCGTGAAGCAGCACACAACACATTATGTGCAACACACCTCAGACAGACCGGAATGGGGTCAGAAATATATAGTAATGACTACAACGAAAACTATGTCCGAAGTCAGATGAGACCCATTCCTCCTGGATTCTTTGCTTCACAGACAAGTATCCGATGGGATGATATGTTGGTGATGCTTAATTATGCTACGGATGAACTGATGAGTTGCCCGACCTTTGCCCCCAAGATGAAACTTACCAGCTATCCAATCGGTGGTGGCTCCAAACGTGTACTTTTGCAGAATCATCGACACTATGGAATCGCGGTTTATGGGATCGGTGGCATGCGCACTAACGGTACGGATGATATCACCAAATATGTTAATCGTAACATGATCCTCAAACCTTCAAATAGCATTGGTTTTTGCGATTCAGACCCTGGATATTATAGAACGACGCTTAGTTATAACCCAAGTGGCGGCGGGGGTAACAATACTTTCCGCTGCAACGGCTACGAAGGGTCAAGTTGGGCAGGCACAGCAAGTCGCAGGCACAAAGACGGTGGCAACTATGTCATGATGGATGTCAGTGTCGTCAGTCGCCCAGTCGCAGAATGGAATACAAGTGCATCAACAACGGCCCAAAAGCGTTGGCGATACGGTCTGTAATTGTGATCGGTAAAGGCACCCGTATTTTATGGCAAGAAGCCTCAATAACTATTTGACGGTTTGGTTTTCTCAACGCACACATGTGAAACATCTGTAACAAATTGACGGTACTGTCTGAAAACCCAATATCTTTGCTTAAAGATCGGCCATGCACAGAGTCTGCAGCTGATATATTTTCAACTCCATAATCCATTGGCCAGACCTGTCAGTCTAAACCGCACAGTCTAGGTCTATGCTCTGTCCAAATTCACTTCTCACTGTTCTAACCCGGGGACACGGCAGGAGGATCAGATGTGTCGAACGGTTAATTGTTTGGTTTTAATGGTAGCTCTGGGATGTGTTACAGGAATAATAAAGGCACAGGAAATTTTAAACAACCCCGGTTTTGAAGGAACCTACACAAGTAGGGCAGCAAATTGGGGGAATATCTCGTGGGGGACTGGTACATCTGTGAGCTATGAACCGAATGCCACCAATGTTCATACAGGTGATACATGCCAAAAGATGACCATTAATCAATTGGGTTCAGGTGGAGGCGTTCTGCTATATCAAAATGCTGCTGTAGATTCAGGAAATGTATTTGAAGCAAGTATCTGGCTACGTGCTGATTCTGAAACTGATGTCGAAGTTTCTTTGCGTACCAGCTCGTCATCACATCATTACCGAACCTGTGGCATACACAGGGTGACATTGGATACCAATTGGCAAGAGATTCGTTTTCAAGCGGTTCCTGCTTATGACAACGCTCAGGCAAATCACCAGTTTACCATCGCTCCCAAAGATATCGGTGTTAGTATTTACATTGACGATGCAAGTTTGACGAATATTACAGATACAAAACTTGCTGATATTCAAGGTAAATTGAATCAACAATTACCAGTTCCCGACAGCTATTTTGGCCTGCATATCAACAAAGGGCATGAAGGTGTCTGGCCATCTATTGGGCAAAAGCTCATTCGACTGTGGGATACCGGAACTCGTTGGTCTGACATTGAACCGACAGATGATAATTACAATTGGTCACGATTTGATTTGTATGTCGATTCGTTGATTCAAAGCAATGATCCTGATTGCAAGATTCTCTACTGCTTAGGCATTACACCGACCTGGGCGAACACTGCATCAAGTAATACTTTGCCGCCTGACGATATGTCTAAATGGGATGACTATGTCCAGCAGGTAGTACAACGATACAAAGGTAAAATACAATACTATGAAATCTGGAATGAAACCAATGTCAGCACATTCTATACAGGCAATATTGAAGACCTTGTTGAATTGGCTCAACGTGCTCATGACATCATTCGACAGGAAGATCCATCTGCCGTTATTTTGACGCCTAACTTTGCATTCTATGGTTTGACGACTATGGCCAAGTATTTTCATGCCGGAGCAGGTGCGTATGCCGATGCTGTATCCTGCCACGTTTATCATCCGATGGAAAATGTCGGCACGCGTGATCGAATGTTGACCATGCTCGCTATGCGCAGTATTGCAGACCAATATGGCTTTGAACATTTACCATTTTTCAACACGGAGACTGCTCTCGTTCATGGTCAGACTGTTTACCCGACTGAGACTCAAATACGTGCTGGCATCGCACATGGGATGATACTCAACAGGTTATACGGTGCTCAAACCTATCCCCACTATTTTTGGGAACCAAGTGCAGCTTTACGAGTGGCACTGGCTGTCTATATCGATGATCCTGAACTAAGTGTTGGCGGGGAAGCCTATCGTGAATTAGTCCATTGGCTCAAAGGCAAGCGAATCAACGGATTTGAGAATATCAACAGTAGAAATACTCTCCCCGTCACTGTTAGCTTAGATCGAGGGCCGGGTTACAAAGCTATACTCGCATGGGCATGGTCAGGTAGCCCGACATACACACCTGATACGTCTCTAAATATCAATAAAATCAAACATCTTGATGGTACAGACGAGGTATATACGGGAGGGGCAATCACGCTCGACCAAGAACCAGTAATGCTCGTGTCCGATCCTGCAAAATGTGATAATCTCGTCGGTTATTGGACAGGCGACAATACATCCATAGACACCACGACATTTGCTCATGATGGCACGCTCAATAGCACGGTGTCATATGCCAACGGTCTGCACGACAAAGCATTCGATTTTAGTGGCACATCAGGAGAGAATGTTTCAGTAACTTCGACTGATCAACTTGAACCTGAAGCATTAAGCGTCAGTTTGTGGTACAAGATTACAAGTAATGCATCATGGGATCGTTACTTGATCGGTAAATCAAATTTTGGCACCAAGTCCGGCTACCAACTCTATCTCAATACTTCCAATCAACCAGTCTTACGGCTATATGATAGCAGTAATTGGGGATGGGTGAATGCCCAGATTGTCAGTTCTTCGGTGCCTATTCTCGACCAATGGCATCATGTCGTCGCAATATACAATGGTTCGGATATGTCGCTTTATGTCGATGGCGTATTAGAAGATCACAAAACACTCACAGGCTACACCATCAGTCACATTGGCGACGATCTAAAAATTGGTGGAAGTTACAATGGCATGATCGATGATGTCAGGTTGTATAACTATGCTTTAACAACTGAAGAAGTGGATGGACTAAATGGTTTGGTAGGACATTGGACGCTTGATTCTACTACCATCACCAACAACCTCTCAGAGCCGCAACTCAGCGGTTCATTGAATGGAAATGTCACGCAGGAAAACGGTATCATTGGAAACGCTCTGAAATTTGATGCTAGCCAAACCACTTACCTGACAATCAACAACCAACCCGAACTTGAATCGGATCAGTTTACTTGTGCAGCATGGATTAACTGCCAAGAAGTCTGGGATAACAACAGCACTTCAAGCTACAAATATCTCATGAGCAAAAGCAGTTGGAATGATCGAGCTGGTTTTCTACTGATGGGTAAAAATAATGGCACTCTTGTCTTCCGAACCTATGACGGCACATCATATGGCTGGCAATCCCGTGAGATTGTGATCCCTTTCTCCAACTATGTTGATTGGGTTCACATCGTGGCAGTCAACGATGCCACCCAATTGCGTCTGTATATTAATGGTACATTGGTTGCAGACAAAACCGTGGCAGATGATTACGTGGGGCATGTTGGTGGGGACATGAAAATAGGTCAGGACTTCACCGGTTTGATGGATGACGTCCGCTTTTACAACAAACCGTTGAGTGATCGGCAAGTGCAGACGCTTTACTTTGATGAGTCTCCGACAGAATGATCAAGCGGGGTTGGCAATCACTTGGCTTCAAGCCAGTCTTCACCAATTCCAATGTCCACTTTCAAAGGAACCGTGAGTTTCATCGCCGATTCCATTTCACGTTTGACAATTTCTTTCATAGCTTGGACATCCGCGTCAGGCGCTTCGAAAATCAGTTCGTCATGAATCTGACAGATCATCCGCAGTGGTAAATTTTCACCATAAATTCGGTTGTATAAATTGACCATGGCTTTCTTGATCAGATCACCGGTGGCTGATCCCTGCACAACCGTGTTAATTGCCAGGCGTTCACCTAATGCACGGGTGTTTCCATTACTTGAATGGATCTGTTCAATCGGTCGGCGGCGACCAAGAATTGTTTTGACATAGCCATGATTCAACGCTTCCTGAACACATTCCTGCAGGAAGCGATCAATGCCCGCAAAGCGTTTACGGTAGTCTTCGATCAGGGCGCGTGCTTCACGTTCGTTAAGGTCTTCAATACGACGTGCAAGTCCATAGGAAGTGATGCCATACACAATGCCGAAGTTAATTACTTTTGCACGGGCACGTTGTTCTTTGGTGACGTCTTGGAGTGGCGTACTAAACACCTGCGATGCGACTGCTGCGTGAATGTCCAGGTCATTGTTAAAGGCATCAATCAAAGCCGGGTCTTGGGACAGATGTGCCAGAATACGAAGCTCAATCTGAGAGTAGTCAGCAACGATGAGTTGGTGCCCCTTGTCAGCAACGAAGGCTTTGCGGATTTGGCGTCCAGCTTCACTGCGGACTGGGATGTTTTGGAGATTCGGCCCACCGGATGACAAGCGGCCGGTCGCTGCGCCAAGTTGTATAAAGCTTGCGTGAATGCGTCCGTCCTTTTTGTCTTGAGCATCGCGCAGGTTATCCAGATATGTATTACAGAGTTTGGAAAACTGCCTGTATTCCAGCAATAAAGCCGGTATTTTTTCTGACCCAACAGGCAGGTCTTCACGCAGGGCCAACTTTTCCAGGACTTCCACGTCGGTCGAGGGTCCGGTCTTCTTGCGTTTGAGAATCGGCATGCCCAATTTATGAAAGAGTATTTCACCAAGTTGCTTAGGTGAGTCAAGATTAAATGGCTCGCCAGCAACTTCGAAAATTTGATCTTTAATCTCCGTGAGTTTGCCTGTGAGTTCTTCTTTCTGTGCAGCTAATACCGTTGGATCAATGCGAATACCCAATGACTCCACATCACTGAGTACTTCCACCAACGGCATCTCCACCGCTTCGAGGTCCGCCATTTCCTGTTCGACAAGTTTGGGATGCAGCAGATGATAAAAGCGTAGTGAGATATCAGCATCCTCAGCAGCATAATCGGTGATCTGATCCAGCGGAACAGAATCCATCGTCGCCTGCTTGGAGTCCTTGGCACCGATGAGTTGGCTGATTGGAATCACGCGATGCCCAAGCAGTTCCATTGCAAGATGATCCATGCCACGGCTTGCCATCCCAAGTAATTGTGCAGCAATCATCGAATCAAAGACCACGCCCCGAAGATGTATATCAGCGTGTCGAAGTACCAGTGCGTCGTACTTGAGATTGTGGCCGGTCTTTTTGACGGTTGGATCTTCGAGTAATGGTTTAAGTGTGTCGATGACTGTTTGGGCATCAAGGTGTTCATCCTGTTGCGGACTGACCATGGGAACGTAGACGCCTTGTTTTTCTTCCCAACTCAGACAGATGCCACAGATAGGAACATTGCGTCCAAGACCGATGGTCTCTGTATCAATGGCAACCAGAGGGACTTTACGACATTGTGCGATCACATCTTCGAGTTGTGCCTGTGTCTTGATACAGGTGTAGCTGCCATCATTGGTGTGTTGAACATCCGGGGCCGCTGCTTGTGTGGTCCCATGTTCATTATTGCTTGATGCCTGGTCAAACAAACTCTCGCCAAACAGAAAGCCATCGGGAGCTGGTGATGCAGCTTGAGGTTGTGTTGGTTTTGATATTTCAAGTTCAGTGGTGGTTTCTTGAGGAGTCAGTTTTTTCAGATCGTTGATATGCCGCCTGAAGCCCAATGTTTCAAACAGATCAGTGAGCATGGCGGTGTCGATTGGACCGATGGTTGCAGCATCCAAATCAAGTTCAAAATCAAGATCATCTTTGAGTTTGACGAGTTGAATATTCAGTGGCATGCGGTCCTTGGCTGCTTGAATTTTCTCACGGCGTTTTCCCTTGATCTTGTCGATATTTTCATAAATACCATCAATGGAACCATAATCCTGAAGCAATGTCACTGCAGTCTTGGGGCCGATGCCCGGGATGCCGGGGATGTTGTCAGCAGTGTCACCAATCATCGCTAACGCATCGACGACTTGGTCAGGACGCAGCCCTTTTTTTTCCAGCAAGGTGTCGACGGTGACAAGTTCGTCTTTATGAATGTCGAACATGGATACCCGCTTGCCAAGCAACTGTTCAAGGTCCTTATCGCGCGAAACGACTCGAATATCCCAGTCTGTGCGATCAGGATCATCCAGAATCCGTTTGCAGAGTGTCGCAATGATGTCATCGGCCTCGGCACCGGGCACACCAATGATAGGGACACCAAAACCACGGATCATGTCGAAGATGCGTTTTTCCTGTTTGATGAGGTCTTCAGGCGTCTTCTCGCGATTAGCCTTATATTCAGCATAAATCTCATCACGAAAGGTTGGGCCCTTGGTGTCGATGGCCATGACGACCAGATCAGGTTTGACCTGGCCTAGGAGTTTGAGCATCATCCCCGCCATGCCGAATACCGCATGCGTCGGTTCGCCGGTGGTTGGCGAATTCATCCCGCCACGGATTGCAAAATAAGCACGAAAAATCTGGGCATGGCCGTCAATAATATAAATGGTTTTGGACATGCGGAGATTATAGTCCAACATGAGGATCATGTTTTAAACACCACGCGACGAATGGTACGATCCGGATTACAATGCACCAGGTAATACACGCAATGGAGTGCGATGGCTTTGATTGAAGTGGAAATGAGAATCCGTGCAGGCGATACCAATGTCTCAGATCGTGATCGTCAGCGATACAAGCTGTACCACGATGCACGAAAGGCTGCGTGGATCGGCCTGGTAGTGAATCTGCTGCTTGCTGTGATCAAAGTCATTGCAGGCGTGATTGGTCAATCCATGGCATTGCTGGCTGACGCTGTCAACTCACTGGCTGATACAGTGACGACGATTGTGGTATTGGTTGCGATGCACGTGGCTCGACGACCTGCTGATGAAGAGCATCCGTATGGACACACCCGCGCCGAAGCCATAGCCGGCAGCAGTGTGGCAATCATCATCGCGGTAGTAGCAGCACTGACCATATACAAGAGTTTTACCCATTGGCATACCGAGCATATCCTCCCGCCTGTCTGGACGCTTTGGATTGCTGGTGGGAATACGATCATCAAAGAACTGCTTTACCATTACAAAAAACGTATTGGCAAACGTACAGGTTCCAGTGCGCTGATTGCCAACGCTTGGGATCATCGTGCGGATGCCTTTTGCAGCTTGTCTGTCTTGATTGGTTTGTCATTCGTTTTGTTCTCAGAAGGCAAGTATTACTATGCCGATGAAGTGGCTGCCATGATTGTTGGCGTAGCGATTTTATTTTCCGCTGGACACTTGTATTTCAAAGGTGCCAATGAATTGCTGGACGCTCAAGGTGACAAGCAGTTGCTCGAAGATATACGAGTGACCGCATTGGATGTCGCTGGGGTTACAGATGTCGAAAAGTTGCGTGTCCGCAAAAGTGGTCTTGAGTATTTTGCGGATATTCATGTGCATGTGCCGCCGGACTTGACGATTGCAAAAGCACACAGCCTGGGGCATGTGGTTAAAGACGAATTGTTGACCACCTATCCCAAGCTGCGTGATGTGCTTGTTCATGTTGAGCCGGACAGTTAAGGCTGACTCTTTCTTTTAGGGTTTAAATTTAGGGTCGTACCAGTCCACGATGCGGTTGCCATTGGTGTTTGCAGTATCCCATGTATCACTGAAAATATGCTGCCCACCATGACCATCAGCAAAGGAATAGTTCGCAGCATTTTGATGACGTTGCATCGCCAGGCTTGCGGGTTGATCACTGGTATCCACTTCGCCACCACTGCGAACGGTTGAGGCCATCATGCCTGAGTAAATCGAACTGATGCCCCAGAACATTGGCATAAAGTGATCCTTGTCACGTTCATTGGCAATTTCTGCTACGTTAATTTTCTTCGATGGTTCTGCGATGTCTTCGAGGCGGATACCGTTGTATGGCATGTGATTGGAAGCAAAGTAACCGTTAAAGGCATAGCTGGTATCCCGTGTGCCGGCGTCCCATGTGCTGGAGGTATCGTTGGGGCATTTGTGAATGCCTGAGGAGAGATCAATGTAACCTTGCGTGTTGAGAAGAACGTACCATTTGGTTCCTCCCATCATGCCCACGGTGGGATAGACCGCAGATTTATTGTCGGTGGAAAAGGCCTGCATCCCAATGGCAAATTGCCGGACACTTGACAGGCATTGTGATGATTGGGCTGCACGTCGGGCGGATGCCAATGCGGGAAGCAGAATACCGATCAGTAGAGCGATGATCGAAATCACAACGAGCAGTTCGATCAATGTAAAAGCAAAACGCACATCAGTGCGCGTGTGAATAATCATGAGGTGTTCCTGTTACATGAGGTTTGAGTATGCACTTTGGGCGCATGCTCTTTGAGCTTCATCATCCATGATGAGTATTTGGCCATTAAGACGTTAGGCAACAGGAGGAGCACGACCGAGGATTGGGCCCGCAAAACCAGGCGAAGAAATGTCAACAGCTTTTTGTGGAGGCGTGATAGCCAATAAGCCCATGGGGGCAAGTGTCAGCAGGGGAGGGGTTGCGACCTGCAACGTGGCGATGAGTTGGCACATTGCGCAACGTTTTTGATCTTCACGTGATGGCTTGGGCTTCTCGTTGGTGGGGCACGTAAAATCCAATTGGGTCAAAGTCCCACCGCGCATGGCGCAGCAGGAGTTGACGACAGACTTGCCGGTGCCGCCGGGGAGTTTAATCTGCCCACGTTGATGGCCGGGAACAATGATTCCAAACCACAGACAGAGGAAACTCAGAAACAAGATGCGAAATGTCTTTGAGTGCATGAGGTAGTGATATGATAATTGATCAATCGCAACCCATGTCATCAATCTGCGCAAAATCACTGTAGCAAATTGCCACAACTAACTTAACACGACCATGTCGGTTGATTTAGGTTTGTACAATGTATTGATGAGCTTTGAAAAAATCCATGACGTCTACATTGCCAACTCCGCGACCGTATTAGGACAGGTCCACTTAGAGCCGGATGTGAACATCTGGTACGGTGCTTCAATCCGTGGTGATGTAGCGCCTATTCGTATCGGAAGCATGACCAATGTGCAGGACAATGTCACCATTCACTGTGACCATACCGTGGCCAACACCATCGGATCAAAAGTCACCATTGGACACAACGCTGTCTGTCATGGCATCGAAATTGGTGACGGTTCACTCATCGGCATGCATGCGACATTACTCGGTGGTACTCGTATTGGAAAGCGCTGTCTGGTTGGCGCTGGCGCAGTGGTCCCGCCAGGATTGGTGGTGCCTGATGATCACGTGGTGATGGGCGTGCCTGGTAAGATTGTCCGCCAAACAACGGATAAAGAAAAAGCCTATCTGCTCAAACTCCCACCACATTATCTGCGTCTAGTCACAGGGCATTTTCAAAACCCTAATGATGTAACAGTCAAAAAATGGGACGGAAATATGGATTAAGTATAGACGGTAAAAGATACATCATTGTCGTGAACAAGCATAGCTTTGGGGCGTTTAATATTGGTATTATTGTGGCGTTAGAAATAATCAGATGCCAATAAGGATACAAAAATATGTCCAACATTCGCCCCACGCATGGTGACTCAGACTGGTTTGTCAAAGATCGATTTGGCATGTTTATTCACTGGGGGCTTTACTCGCTTCCAGCTCGACATGAATGGGTTAAACAGCGTGAAGAAATTTCCGATGAAGACTATCAGAAATATTTCGACCACTTCGATCCTGATCTTTACGATCCAAAAATCTGGGCCAAAGCAGCTGCCGATGCAGGGATGAAATATTTCGTCATCACCACCAAGCATCACGATGGTTTTTGTCTCTGGGATACCAAACTCACCGACTATAATGCAACCAACACGCCCTACGGCAAAGATGTCCTGCGCCCCATGGTCGATGCTTTCCGTGAACAGGGGATCAAGGTCGGATTCTATCATTCTCTGATCGACTGGCATCATCCACAGTTTGTCGTCGATTCGATGCATTCGCAGCGGAATCATCCCGATCGTGACAAGCTCAATGAAGGTCGTGATCAGAAAAAATATATTGAATACCTTAAAGGGCAGGTCCGTGAATTACTGACCGACTTCGGCGATATTGACATTCTCTGGTTTGACTTCTCCTATCCGAAAAACGAAAACCACCCAAATGATTTTGTCGGCAAGGGGCATGAAGATTGGGGATCAGAAGAACTCAACAAAATGATCCGCGAGCTTGCGCCCAATATTATTCTCAACGATCGTCTGGATATTCCAGATATCTGGGATATCAAAACCCCTGAACAATTCCAACCTGTCGAGTGGCCCAAAGTCGATGGTACACCAGTTGTCTGGGAAGCCTGTCAGACATTCAGTGGTTCATGGGGTTATCACCGTGATGAATCCACTTGGAAATCCCCCGAAATGCTCGTCCGGATGCTCGTGGATACGGTCAGCAAGGGTGGCAACTTATTGATGAACGTCGGACCAACTGGACGTGGGGAATTTGATAAACGCGCTCTGTCTGCTTTATCAGAATATGGCAAGTGGATGCATCATCATCAACGCGCAATTTATGGTTGCACACAAGCTCCTGACGAATTCAAAGCTCCCGTCGATTGTCGATACACCTACAATCCAGATACCAATCGCCTTTACGTGCATCTGTTTGCTTGGCCATTCCGTCATGTACATTTGCCCGGACTTAAAAACAAGGTTGCCTACGCTCAACTGCTTAATGATGCATCGGAAATCAAGATGCCCAAACCAGCAGGAGTGCATACCAATGTGCAGGCATCAATGGAGCAAAACAATCTGACACTGGAATTACCCATCGTTCAGCCTGATGCTTACGTGCCGGTAATTGAGTTATTCCTCAAGTAAAGCCAACTGCACGAGCACAGAATAATTGAGTATCAAACTCCCGCGGGAATCTGCATCACGTAGTTTCCCGCGGCTTTTTTTTGGTATCATGCCCAATCTGTAATTTTTAGACACGCTATTGGAGCTTTGCCCATGTATCTCTTCCCAGCCATTGACCTTCGCGGTGGTAACGTTGTCCGACTCCTTAAAGGGGACTACAACGAACAGACCACCTATGGCAGCGATCCACTCGCTCAAGCTCAAATATTCGAAGCTGCTGGCAGTACATGGTTACATACCGTCGATTTGGATGGAGCCAAAGAAGGGCGAATGATGCACCTGCCTCAGATTGCTTCCATCTGCAAAAACACCAACCTCAAAGTCGAAATCGGCGGGGGGATTCGCAACACCGAAACGATTGATGAACTACTCGATGCCGGCGTCGAACGTGTCATCCTTGGCACCGCTGCGATGCAGAATTGGGAATGGTTTGCAGGTTTGATGGATAACGAAAAATATCACAATCGCATCGTCCTGGGTCTCGATGCTCGCAAGGGCAAAATAGCCGTCGCGGGTTGGCTGGAAACGATGGAAACCACGGCGTTGGAAGTCGCCATCAAAGTTAGCGATTGGCCGTTGGCTGCGATTGTCTTTACCGACATCGCCACCGATGGCACCCTTGCCGGCCCCAATGTCGAATCGACACTTGAAATGGCCAAAGCCACCAAGGTGCCCATCGTTGCATCCGGTGGCGTGGGTACATTGGAACATCTGCGTGCGTTGCGTAAACTCCCCATCCAAGGCTCCATTGTCGGTCGCGCACTCTACGAAGGCACCATGACCATTGACGAAGCGATCAAAACCTTGGAGAATTGATCCACCGCCGATGGGGATCAATCAATGCCAACAGTCAATACTGCCAAGCGTCCAACGTTAACCGGCCACGAAATGCTGGCTCGGTATGTTGCTGACAAACCCAAACAACTCAAAACCAAAATCAGCAAAGCCATAAATGCTGGCGGCGTGGTCTGGCGTCATCCTGCATATCCCAACCGTGAATCGCCTGAGATATGCACCAGAAAAGGCTTGGATTTTCTTTCCGACGGTAAAGTCAAAACCACTTGGCAGGAATTGTGGCAGGGGAGTCTTATGCCCTCTATCACATGGGATGCCATTGGCCGCGCACAGATTGGTGGTAAATGCTGGAGCTGGATGATGGTTTCAGCCATGTCACATCCCGATACGTTGTGTATCAAATCCGCCAAACGCCAAAGCAAACTTTCACCTGCAATGGCAAAATTCCTTGGCGATGCCAAAGAAAAATTCAAAGTCGATTCCAACGTGATCTGGCCTGTAAAATCAAACTACGTCCAACAACTTGCTACGTTTGCTTATCTCAAAAATCGAGGCAGTTGTGCTCAACTGCTCAACATTTACATGGTTAATGCTGACGGTGGTCCAACAAAACAAGTTTGGCAAGAAGCAATCGATTCGTCTAATCAATCATTGGGATTAACTGACCACGTGACGATACGACGTCATATGCATCAATTATTTTTGCCGGTGATTTGATACGAATTCAGTTGGACAATCGCATCCATCTACCAATCGCCATCACCGGGAAATACAGACGGTACAGGTGATACCGCAGGTAGAACACTTTGGGGAAGCCCGTGCCGGTGAACCAGGGTTCGTACCAACTGCCTGCTTTGTCGCCGCTGGTGGGATGGTCTTCGGTGAGTTGGGTATCGCAGAGCCATTGGATGCCGCGATGAACATCGGGATCGGATGGGCCGTAGATGGCTAAAAGTGACATGACTCCCCAGGCGGTTTGAGATGCGGTGGATGGCCCGGTGCCACGCAGGGATTCGTCTTCATAGGTGTCGCAGGATTCGCCGAAGCTGCCATCTTGTTTTTGATGGTCCTTAAGCCATTGGCCGGCTTTTTGAATCCAGTCTTCGTTCATGTTGTAGCCGATGCTGTGCAGGCCGCCGACGACTTGCCATGTGCCGTAGATGTAGTTGACACCCCAGCGACCAAACCAACAGCCATCAGGTTCCTGGCGGGATCGGATAAAGCCAATCCCGCGACTGATGGCAGGGTGCGTCTGGTCGTAACCCAGGTGTCCCATGCATTCGAGTGTCCGCCCAGTGATGTCCGGGCAGGAGGGGTCCTGGATCGCATTGTGATCGGCAAAGGGCACATGTTCGAGGATGGGGCGTTCGTCGGTCTTATCAAACGCAGCCCATCCCCCGTCATCATTCTGCATCGCCAGGATCCAATTCACCCCACGTTTTGCAGCCGCTTTGGCTTCGTCACTACCCATTCGCCACAATGCCATGGCAACCATCACCGTGTCATCCACATCAGGATAAAACTCGTTGCTGTACTCAAAAAACCAACCTGATGGTTCGATGGTTTTGTCTTTGACATTGGCAATCCAGTCACCGGCTTTGCGACATTCCTTACTGAGCAGCCACTTGGCGCAGCGATCGGCAGCTTCGTTGGACTCCCGCGTAAAACCCATCTCGGTTAATGCATAAGCCGCAATCCCCGTGTCCCAGATCGGTGAGAAACAAGGCTGAATGCGAATCTCTTCGTTGGCATCATCATAGATCAGCAGGTCGTCCAAATGCTTGTGCGCTTCAAGAATCTTGGGATGATCATCGGGGTATCCACGCGCACGCAAAGCGATCAAAATGTAAACCATCGGCGGGAAAATCGCACCCACGCCGGCACTGCGTTCGGTATGTTCAACGAGCCAATCTTCAACACGCTGTAAGGCACGCCGACGCAGGGGGGTAATGCCTGTTTTCTCGATGAGTTTGAGAATGCGATCCAGTGAGTAAAAGACTTTCGTCCACGTGCGATGCTGATTAAACGTCGTGGGTTTGAGCTTGTTACGGCGACTTTGATCGATGTACAACTCCCCTATCCCCTGAACGTCCGATAATTTTCGAACGGGGCGGTGAGATGTCACAATGCTAAGCGGCGTGATCATTGTCCGCGACCATGCTGAAACCTTATCCAAATGGAAATACGACCAGCGTGGCAGGAAAATAATCTCCGGTGGGATCGTCGGCACGGCGTTGTAGTCAATCTGCCCAAGGGCAGCCAGGTAAAAGTTCGTAAAGCTGTTGCACATCTCCGCGCCGCCGTGGGCCAGAATCTGTTCACGGGCCTTAACCATATGTGGCGCGTCCGGATCATCGCCAGCGAGTTTAAAGACGAAGTAAGCCTTGACGGTGGCACTGAGATCAATCTTGCCACCGGGATATTGAACGAAGCAGCCATCGTCAGTTTGCTGTTTGCGGAGATACTTGATGATCCTGGGAATCCGCGGATCGTCTTCCTGATCGATGATCCATTTCAGCAGCACATACTCGGATTGCAGAATCGAATCACCTTCAAGTTCAGCACACCAGTAACCATCAGGCTCCTGAAGATCCATCAGTGCCTGAACAGCGTGTTGATGTGCGTTACGTGCGGTAACAAGTAAAGCCTGCGAAGCGTCTGCTATATGCGTGTCGGACATGAGCAATGTATCCGTGGTGTGATTCAAAAAGTTTGATGGAATCTAAAGCTATTATTGTAAGCCATTACAGAATCAAAACTACCGCCCTGCCTAGACTGCTGTGCTGAGTTATACATAACGTATACTATTCCTTGTAAAATAAGGACTTACGTAACACCCCAAAGCTTGCAAAAGGATTTGACAGTGTAACCGGGAAAATGGAAGATGACTTTCAGTTAATAAAACGGCTCTGCGAGTAGTGAGATACTCCAGAGCCAGAGCCGGTATTACCTGTTTAACGAAACCGACCAGCTATGCAAATGATACAAAACATACAGCCAACGTCAAATTATTTGGTGTTGGCTGTTTTTATGTGAACATTGCCAAGCGACTGGACAGAGTAGGCCGGCTCCAAGGAATGGAGCCATTGCGTGCAGCAAGGATGTTGCGTAATACCGGGCGATCGTGTTCTAGCTTTTGTCTGCTTTCGCGGGCGTTGGCTCAAGCGTCCATGCATCGTCTTAGACGTCGATACCCGTAACAGGTGCTTGACGGTCTTGGTCAAGATGCCTGACGGCTCAGAGCGGCGGGATACCCACTACGAACAGACCAGAGGCGGGCGGCTCAAGCGTGTAATCGTTCAATATCCCCATGGCGATGTGGTTGAGTATCGTCGGGAAATCATCAAAGACATTTTAACAATCAGTTGGCCGGGCGGTAGGTGCGTATCCATCGAACCGGCGGCTATCCCCAAGCTAAGGACGGCAAGATATGAGAGCCAAGAAAAAGGCGGCGGCGGTAAGTCTGGAACGGACAAGACAGGACGTTATCAAAGACCAGTGCCGGAAAGTAAAGCACGGTCAGCGGCTAATGGTGGAGCATATCGGAAGCGTTCCAACTATGCCCATGTCGGATAGTGTTCCTATTGAGTCGTTGGCGTACGTGTGCTACCGATCCAGTGTTGACGGTGATGAATATTGGCGTTTGTGCAAGGTTCAGAGCGTCGGTCTGACGTGTCGGATTGAGTTGTGCGATACCGGGGAGATTCGCTGGAATGTGGATCGTGACGCGGTGCGATTGTTGCTAGCAGGTAAGGCACGCAAGCCGAGCAAAGGTGAAAAGAAGTGTGCATGGTGCGACGGTGTAATCACTGGCAAGGGCCGAGTGAGGTATTGCAAGATTTCATGTCGTGCAGCGGCGGAACGCCAGCGACGAAAGGCGGTGAAATGATGGAGCGTGATTTAGAGACAGTGACATTTGTGCAGGGCGTTTTGTGGGCGGCGTATTTGGCGTTGGAAGACGCAGAGGAGCAGATGGTAGGAATAGACAGAGGCAGGGCGAAAAGGATAAGCGAATTGGCCGGTGAATTGCAGGAGCTAAGGGCAGACCTGCAAAAGATCGAAACCGAAAAACTACTTGGATAAGGAAAAATCATGGAAAAAATGATGTTAGAGATAATGAATCGTGAGGTTGATTTGGTCGTGAGGTTGACAAGGCTTAGCGACAAAATGAAAGCAGCGAACGAGGAAGCGGAAAATTGTGATGCGACCGGTATGGGTCGTGGTGAATACTTGGATGTATTGATCGAAGTTGACAGAATTATCGGTTTTTTGTGCGGAAAGGAAGCGGGGTAGTATGCATTTGACAGGTTGTGCAAAGTCTGCATTGCGTCGTTATCTGAATCGCTGGCGTCGTGAAAATCGGCGGTTGACGTTGGATGAAATCGTGCGCAATGCAAAGCGTGAATTTGATAGTGAAATCGAAGCGGAGCATATATTGGCCGCGTTTGAAAGTGAGGGCGGCGAATGATAGAAGATGTTGCCGTTTTGTGTGTGGAGCCTGGCGGACGATATCCGGAGATCGTTACGGATTGGTACGACGTCGGTAGGGATGCCAGGACGTTTAGCGGCGGGAAACCGGTTGTTGCGCATCCGCCGTGTGGTCCGTGGGGGAAACTTTCGCACATGTGTAAAAACCAGGACGAAACGTTGGGGCCGTGGTGTGTCGGCCAGGTTCGGAAGTGGGGCGGAGTATTGGAGCATCCGGCGCATTCAAAATTATTCAAATTGTGTGGTATGCCGTTGCCAGGAGAATTTCCAGATCGTTACGGCGGCGTAACGTTTGAAGTTCGTTTGTGTGACTTTGGCGGAGTGGTTGAGAAGCCGACGTGGTTGTATTGCGTCGGCATAGGAGACTGGCCGGTTCTGCCAGCTCGTGGAGTAGCTACTAGGACGGTTGAAAGTTTGCACAGTAAGAGCCGCCAGCTCACCCCTCCGGTGATGGCTGATTATCTGGTTAGGCTTGCAGGGCAGGTGAATAAAGTGAAAGGTGGCAAGGATGCCAAAGGCGACGATTGATCGGGAAAAAAACGGGGGGCTGATTGACTATCAGCCCCCCAGCAAACGGGCATCGGGCTTTGCTGGAGGGTGTGTCTTGCAGGATGACCAACCGGCTAAAGTCCTTTGCTCAGGCGTCGACACCTTATACCTTACCGTAGATGTTGAATGGATACCATCGGCGTTCAAGGCCGGTGGAATCATGACCACCAATTGGTTTAAGCGATTACACGATAACAAGCGTAGAGCAAGTAATGAGCCGGGGAATGTCTTTCCCGACGTGATCCGCGTCGAAGACTTTCCCGCGTGGCAATTCAACACGTCCAGTTATGGCATGGGCGGTTATTCGTTCATGTTGGCCAGTCGTTTCATGACGTGGAAACTAGGCGACTGGATGGAACCAAACAGCCGTCCATCAATCCTGATTGAAATGCGATCCGAAACACTTTGGACGTTTGGCGTGTTGGAGTGCATGCGATGGATCAGGGGCATCATTCAGACGATGGGCGGCGTGGTCAAGATCATGAAGCCGTCGCGTGTGGACATGTGTGTTGATGTTTTGATCCGCCAGGGTGATTGGAAGATGGGGATACAGGATCACGCGATAACGAGAACGCGAGATTTTCAGACATACCAGCAACACCGAAAACTGTCAGGACTCGGATTTGGCGGTAAAACGGCAAAACTGAAATGTAGGATGTACGACAAGCCAAAGGAAATCGCCAACGCAAGCGGAAAGTATTGGATGTATGACGTTTGGGGAATCAAGCCGGAGGACTTGACCGACGATTACCGGGTGATCCGAGTTGAGTTCCAGTTGATGCGTGAAAAGGTCAAGGAATTAGGCATCGACACAATAGCCGACATGCAGCGCAAACAAGATCAGTGCTGGTCATATCTCACGCGGAAATGGTTGCAGATCGTAACGCGGATAGATAAGCGGGATCGGCGGGATGATGCGGGATGGTGGAAAGCCGTTCAGCGTGGATACAAAGGCTCACAGTTGGCATGTCCCTTGATCCCTGCCAAAGCGGTGAGCAAGGATAAGAGACAGCTAAAAGCACAAGCAAAGGGCATGGTGGTGTCTCACATGGCTTGCAGTACAAGCGACATTGAGGACGGCGAGCCAATAACGTTCCGTCAGGCAATGGAAAATATGATTTCAGAGTATGAGGACGCGGACGAAGATATCAGCCAGCTAGTGTTAAACCGTCGTGCGAAGTATGCACGGGCAGAGATGAAGATTCAAGAGTCTGAAAGTGTTCAGGCATACCAGCGGGTTGAGTTGTCGCCAGTTGGTCCATATCCACAACGTCCGAAGCTCGAACCGTGGAACGGTGAGCAGTTGGATTTTGCCGACATACCAACCACAGACCAGCGGCTACCGTGATTAACGGTGCAGCGACGGTAACGGCAAGACAAGCAACGGCGACGGTGACGGCGGCGACGGTGATTCCAACGGTTGCGACGGCAATTTTACGGTAGTTGTTCAAAGTATCTACTCCCAATGGTACGGTGGTTAACGGTCACTATCACCGTAACACAGGGAGTAGATACTTTGAATGATTTAGATTCATTACCGTTGGATAACCCGTCAGAATCCGCGTCATCCGTTGCGGAAGCATTGACACGAAACAAGGCATCGGCAAAAGCCGTACAAGGCGGAGATACACCGTCTAGCGACGGTAAACCAACCGTTAAACGAGCAGCGGTCAAGCGGTCACAACCACGGGGAAAGGGCGGTAAGTTCGCCCGTAAAAACACGGCTGAACCGGTAGAAAAACCGCAAAACACCGAAAAACCGCAACCGCAACCGCAAGCCGACAACGGCGGCGGCGATGGTTTTGTCCGTGTGCCGATGGATCAAACGGCAGAGCAACCGTCAGGCGTGGCCATGGGGCCGGAAGCGGGGCGTGTGATTACCGACGGCGTTTTTAACTTTGCAACCAAGCGAGGCGGCGACAAGTGGAAGCCGTCCGACTCCGAGCGTGAAATGATTAGCAAGGCGGCGGCGGGTGCAACCGACGGTCGGCACGTGCCGTGGTGGTTGGCGTTGGTGTTGGCCGTTGGTTTTTATGCAGCGGCTCGCGTGGGTCTGGACAAGGTGAAAAAAGAAAAGCAGGGGACAGTTAAAAATGGCGTTGACAAACACGGTGATAATAGGGCAGACGCAATCGGGAAAAACACTTTACGCAAGGCGGATGGCTGGACTTTTGAGAAGTCGTTCTAAGCCGGTCATCGTGTACGATCCGACACAGCCAGCACGCGGGCAAAATGTTGGCGGATGGAACGCGAATTATGTGACGCCAGATTTTGAGGAATTTCAGCAGGTCTATTGGTCAAGCCGTTTTTGCTGCGCAATCATTGATGAAGCGGTGGTAGCGTTCCGAAAATATCGTAATGAAATGTTGGAAATGTCGGTACGTGGTCGGCATCTTTGCCCAGAACGTGGCGGTGGTGGTCATAGCAACGTTTTGATCGGGCAGGGTTGGAAAAACTACCTTGAAAAAGCGGCGAGATCACAGTGTACAAGGCTGGTTTGTTTCAACGTCGAACGTGGCGAGTGTAGGGACTTGGCGAGCGAGTGGAATTGTCCAGCGTTGGCCGATGCGTGTCTCCTGCCAAGGTTTGAATACATCAGGTTGGATCGAATGGAGCCACCGGTAAAAGGCCGTGTTGAGATACCACGGTGAAAAAATATTTAACAAGAGGGTTGTAAGTATCTCATTTTCGGTTGATCCTGAAAGTTCAGAGCAAATGTAAAAAAGTCAAAAACCAAGGGAGAATATCAAAATGCTCGGACTCAAGAAAACTGAAATCAGAACTATCGTCGTTACCGGTCTGGCACTTGCCGTCGGTACTGTCTTTTTCATTCCCGGTATTGCGTGGGCTAAGTCCAAACTGTCCGGTATCACTGGAAACGTCATCGGCTAATTGATCCGCCAGGGCGATCATTAACCAGTTAGCAAGGAAGCTGAAATGCCAACAATTACCGATCTTGAAGATATCCGCACTTTCCGCCAACAGCGTGTCCCATTGGACAATCTGGAATACTCAGACGGCAACGTGAAGTCTGTCAAACTCCCGGTTGAAAACGTCATTGACCGAATAGAATGTACATTGTCGTTCGATTGGACAAGCGACACCGGAACGCTCAAGTCTCCCAAGGGGCTTGGCTTGATCCGTTGGCTTACCCTCAGAGCAGCGGGTACGAACAACGTCATGCGTATTCCCGGTCGTTTCCTGCAATACCTGCATCAGCAGTATTACCGCAAAGCTCCATATGCAAGCCATCCCGGTACAAGCTCAAGCGGTACGGCGGTCTATCATTTCACCCTCCCGATCAATGCTGCAACCGCGGAAATGGGCGGGGCGTCTGCGGCTTCGATGCTCGATTTGTCGCGTACAAATGGTACGTTGGAGATTGATTGGGGCAACAAGTCCGACATTTGGTCGGCTGGCACCAACACCGTGAGCAACGTACTTTTCAAGTCCCGCGTCATGCAGTCAACCGCAGTCAAAACCGGGCTTCCCGGTACGGTCGGTTATCCCGATTACCTGCTGCATCTGATCACCACCGACGAGCAGAGCATCACGGCAACCAACAGTGCGGTTCGTGTCGATCTGACTGAAAATCACATTTTCAACCGTATCACGATCATGACTGATACCGATGACAATGCGACGAATGACATTCTCAACAGTGTCAGCTACATGTCGGGCGAATCGACTCACCAGAAACTCGAACGCGATGAAATGCTACACGAGAACTATTCTCGTTACGCATTCACTCAGCTTGAAACCGGCTTGTACGTGGCGGACATTGCAACCAATGGGCAGTGGCAGCAGATGCTATCTTTCCTCAGTTCGCAACGTTTCCGCTTGTCCATGGATGTGACCAAGCCGGGCAGCGGGTCGGCTCATCGTGCGTATGTGATTTACGATCGTTTCATCAAGCCTTGATTCTCTGCTTTCCTGAATCTAAACCGGCTGGCATCATGGAAGATGCCAGCCGGGGCGGTTCCTCTTGACGATGAAAGGTCGGGCTATGGAATTCGATTTATTCTCATATGGCAATTCACCAGCAACCAACCCGAATTACTTTATTGAAAATCGGGACACGGTGGGCAGTATCGCAGAGCAACCCAAGGGCAGTTTTTTAAACGGTGCTTTTGACGGCTTGCTCAATACTGCCGTTGGTGCTGGACAATCCTATCTCAATGCGTGGGCATCCGGTCAAGCCAATAAAGCGACGTCGGAACAAAACGATAGAGCCGTCGCCAGTGGTGAAACCACCGGCGGTAGTTTCTTTGGTCTTAACAGTACCACAGGAACCGGGCTTGCTTTGGTTGTGGCTGGCATCGTTGGATTGTTCGCTTTGATCTTTGTTACTCGAAAGTAGTCAGCTATGGCAACGGTAACGCTTGCAGATGTCGAAGCGGCTCACGGTCGATCACTCTCGTGGTGGGAGCGTGTTGGCTTCTGGTGGGAGAACCTTACCGCATCGACTTACCTTGATCCAAGGGGATTAGAGGAAGATCAATCGGTATGGTTGTCAGGGTTGATCGGTAATGAAGTTGGCGACGTGTCCGGTTATTTGATGGATACAACCTACGGCGGTTTTGGGGCGGAGTTGGTGGAGACAGGCGTAAACACAGCCGAGCAGGTCAGCAAGGGCAATAAGCTCTATTGGGTTGGTATTGGTGTGTTGGTGGTAGTGGGTGCGTGGTTGTGGGGTAAGTTGTCATGAGTCAAATACCATTTAGTTTTGCATCGGGGCCGATGATATCGGCAACGGGGCCAGCGGCTCAGGGTGACAATATCAGCGGCATCAGCGGCGGCGGTATTGTCGAATCAATCAGCGACATAACAAGGCGGTCACCATGGGTAGTGATAGCGGTCATCGGACTGGCGGCGGTGTGGTTATTGACGGGCGGGTCTGGCCGACGGACAAGGCGTGGCCGAAAACGGTCATAGATGGATTTTTGTATCTGTCAGATTGGAAGCACGTTTATTGGGACGTGTACCGAATGATGGAAGCTCACGCGGCTGGCGAGTTGGGTTTGATTGTCTGGTATGAGACGGCGGAGATTGTCGGGGCGAACGTAATTAAGTTTGTCGATCAGCAGGGCGGCACCGATATGGAGTTGCTCAGCAGCTACGCAAAGGCAGACGGGCGAATCAGGGCGGCGGGTGTGTTGGATCGGCTCATTGAGTTAGCCAGGTCAAAAGGATGTGCGAGCGTATCGGCGGCAAGTGGGCGGCGGATCGACAAGATACTGAACAGGCGTCGGAAAAATAAACGACAGTTTAAGCCGGTAGAGACGTTGTACCGGTTGGAGATAAACGGCGATGGGCAAGAATGACAGCAAAACCGAGCAGAGCCAAAAAAGCCTGACGAATAACGATGAATCAATTTTATCGGTGTCCGGCGGTTCAACGGTGTACGACTTATCGCAGATCGACGGCAATGCAAGCTTGACCGTGAACGGATACAGCGGCTCGGACGTGCTGAATATCTTCAAGGCGTTGGCGTCACCGTTTACCGCGGTGATTGGCGGGATACAAGACCAGTTCAAGAGTCAGACGGACAGCATTAACGACATAGCGACAACGGCAACCGGAACACAAACGGAAATGGAGCGATTGATTAATAAATTGATTGTACCGGGGTTCCTGCTTGTGGGCGGTCTGGCTGTTATGAATTTTTGGAGACGAAAATAATGAGTTTTGGAAGCATTTCACAACCTGCACGACCAATCAAGGTGACGCTTGACGATGCAAAAATTGCGTACAAATATGAGGTCGATTGTCATGTCTGGCGATTCGTCGCGGCGGACGATGCCAACCAAGTGATCCGCGTCAAGTTCAATGAATCCACAAGTGAATGGATTGATTGTTATGTCGGCATGGGCTATAGCCATTTTCCGATTAAGACGTTTTGGGTGAGCCATGAAGCCAACGTT
>MDTD01086205.1_pt1 | contig 71320 bp, 71 predicted proteins | sample 811221 | NCBI WGS metagenome assembly MDTD01 (sample SAMN05326646, study PRJNA326480) | marine metagenome | isolation source: seawater | place: Pacific Ocean: South West | collected 2011 | reverse complement strand
CGTCGCCGATTCCGGCGCCGGCCGGCGCGATGTCCTGATCAGCTGCGGCGCGGTACTGGACCACTGCACCGTCGCGCTGGCCGCGGAGGGTTGGCGCCCTCACGTCCGCCGCTTTCCCACACTTGACGACCCCGGACACATCGCCCTGTTCGAGGTGATCGAACACCCCGCGCAGCCCGGTCCTCGCGAGTTGGCCGCCGCGATAGGCAGCCGGCGTTCCGACCGCCGCGAGTTTCCCGAAGCCCGGCTTCCCGCGGGCACGCTGGAGTTGCTGAGTGTGCACGCGGCGCGTCGTGGCGTCGACTTCGCCGTCGTTCCGCGCACCCGGTGGGGGCGGGACGAGCGCGGGGAGGTGGCGCTCCGGTTCCCCGGTAGGGCCGTCGGCGACCGGAGCGCCAATGCAGATGGTGCGGTGCTGCTCACGTTGGGCACCGCAGGTGACGACGAGATCGACCGGGTGCGTGCGGGTGAGACCCTGAGCCACCTGCTGCTGGCAGCCACCGCGCTGGAGTTGGCGAGCTGCGCCCTGACCGACCCGCTGCACGACGGACGGAATCGACTGGCTCTCGGCTGCGAAGTGTTCGACGGCGAGTCCTACCCTCAGGTCCTGATCCGGGTCGGCGCGGCCCCCGAGACCCCCCAGGCCCCGGGCGGGTCTGATCGTCGGTCGCTACAGCAAACCACCACGTGGACCTCCAACTGACCACTAAGGTGCCCGTACGGGGGCGATATCGAACCCTGCACGAGTGACGAACGCATCGGCTTTCGAGCCCGAACCACGCCCCGTGTCGCTCCACCCGGACGCCCACAATCGAAGGGGACGCCGTGAGCCAGCCGTCCGTGATGCCTGACGCCGAACGCAGGTGGATGATCGACACCTTGCTGGCGCTGTTGCAGACACCGAGCCCCACCGGACGCACCGACGCGGTGATGCAGCTCATCGGCGAGGTGTTCGACGACCTCGGCATCCCGTTCTCACTGACGAGGCGGGGTGCCCTGATCGCGGAGCTGCCGGGGGAGTCGCCCTCGGTCGACCGCGCGATCGTGGTTCACGCCGACACGGTCGGCGCCATGGTCAGTCGACTCAAAGAGAACGGGCGGCTTGAGCTGATCTCGGTGGGCACGTTCTCCGCGCGGTTCGCTGCGGGCGCGCGGGTGCGAATCCTGTGCGACGGGTCGACCGATTTCATCACCGGAACGATTCTGCCGCTGAAGGCCAGCGGGCATGCTTTCGGCGATGCGGTCGACACCCAGCCGACCGATTGGGACCACATCGAGGTGCGCGTCGATCGCCGGGTGTCGTCACCCGACGATCTGCGTCGGCTGGGAATCCAGGTCGGCGACTTCGTCGCCCTGATGGCCGGCCCCGAGCTCACCCACGACGGCTTCGTCGTCTCCCGTCATCTCGACGACCAGGCCGGCGTCGCGGTGGCCCTCACCCTGGCCAAGCACGTCGCCGACCGCGGTCTGAGATTGCCGCACCGCACTGCGGTGATGGTCACCATCGCCGAAGAAGTCGGATACGGAGCCAGCACCGGCCTGCCCGCCGGCATCGCGGAGATGATCACCGTGGACAACGCCGTCTGTGCCCCCGGCCTGCAGTCACGTGAAGACGCCGTCACCGTCTTGATGGCCGACCTACACGGCCCCTACGACTATCACCTGTCCCGGCAGCTGTGCCGACTGGCCGATGAGCACGGTATCCGTAGTGTCCGAGACGTCTTCCGGTTCTACCGATCTGACGCCGCCGCCGCCATCGAGGCGGGGGCCAGCACCCGCGCCGCCCTGGTCGGTCCCGGCGTCGACGGCAGCCACGGCTGGGAGCGCACACACCTGGATTCGCTGGCGGCGACCTACGCGTTGTTGCGGGCGTGGCTGCTCACCCCGCTGACGTTCGGCGACTGGGACGCCCACCCGTCCGGCCAACTGCGCGACTTCCCGTCCTCCCACCAGCCCGCCCCGAGCGAGCAGTGGGTGCCGCTGTCACGAGGCGATGGCACCGAACCCGGCCCGGTGTCGCCCGGCCGCTCCTGGCCCCCGAGGCCCGACGGAACGCACTGAGCGCTCAGGCGAATTCGTCGGCGACCGCCGATCAGGAGAATTCGTCGGCGACCGCCGACGCCGCTTCGTCGATGATTGCGCGCATCGCGAGTTCGGCGGCCGCCTCGTCGCCGGTCCTGATCGCACGGGCGACCTCGTCGTGCAACGCGATCGCCGCCGGATTCGGTGACGAGGGCATCATCCCGTGATGTGTGCGGCCGCTGAGCACCTCGTCCACCACACCGGTCAGCGCCCGGAACATCTCGTTCCCACTCGCCGCCAGAAGCGTCTGATGGAACAGTCGGTCGGCGAGCAGGTACGCCTCGAGGTCACCGGAGCGTCCGTGCATGACCATGTCGGACGCCGCGGCCGCCATCGTGCGGCACTGATCCGGGGTGGCCCGCCGCGCAGCCAGCGCCGCCGCCGCGGGCTCGAATCCGCGCCGCAACTCCGACAGGGACACCAGCTGGGCTGCCCGGTCTCCGGAGTCGACACGCCATCGAATGAGCCTGGGATCGAACACGTTCCAGTTCTCGACCGGCAGGATGGTGATTCCGACGCGGCGGCGGGATTCGACCATACGCATCGACTCCAGCACCCGCACCGCCTCGCGCGCGACGCTTCGGGAGACCCGGTACCGCGCGCTCACAGCTTCGAGGGTGAAGACCTGACCGGGTGGGTACTCACCCGACACGATCGCCGATCCCAACGCAGCCAGCAAACTGCCGTGGAGGGCACCGGCGGGCTGGTCGACCATACACAGATCCTGTCATACGTTGCCCGCCGGCATTTAAAACCGCTTAATTCAGCCAGGGGGTTGCTTTGATATGACTATTACGGCAGGGTGCGTGATGCTGGCCACAATCGGGTAGGTGGAGGACATGTCATCACCAATCGTCGTCATGGGCGTATCGGGTTCGGGGAAGTCGACAGTCGGTGCCGCGCTGGCCCAGCGCCTCCGCGTCCCCTACGCGGACGCCGACGACTTCCACCCGCCGGCCAACGTCGAGAAGATGAGTTCCGGCGAAGCGCTCGACGACGACGACCGCTACCCGTGGCTGGAATCGATCGGACAGTGGTTGTCCGAGCATCCGCACGGGGGAGTAATGAGCTGCTCTGCGCTCAAACGCAAGTACCGTGACCAGCTCCGCGAGCACTGCGGCGAGATCGAATTCCTGCATCTGTACGGCTCGACCGAGGTGATCGGCAAGCGCCAAGCCAGCCGGCCCGGCCATTTCATGCCGGCCTCGTTGCTCGAGTCGCAGTTCAAAACACTCGAGCCGCTGGAAACCGACGAGCGGGGCGTCACGATCGACGTCAACCAGAACATCGACGCGATTGTCGACGACTACATGACGGCCACCGATCAGGACAACCCGTGAATCGCCGAAAGCGTTCCGCGCAAACACGCCCGGACCCATCCCAGCACTGAAACAACGGAGGAATTGTGGAAGCAATCGAGCCGGCATACGGAGCAACCACCCTGCTCCTGATCGCCGCTGGGGCAGTGGCGCTTCTGCTGTTCCTCATCATCAGGGTGAAGCTGCACGCTTTCGTCGCACTCGTGCTGGTCAGCCTGCTCACGGCGCTGGCGGCCGGAATCCCCGTCGCCGATGTTCCCGAGGCGCTGTCCTACGGGTTCTCCAACACTCTGGGGTCGGTGGCCCTCCTCGTGGGCTTCGGCGTCATGATCGGCCGACTCCTCGAAATCACCGGCGGGGCACAAGTTCTGGCGGACACCCTGATCGGGCGGTTCGGCGAGAAGCGCGCGCCGCTGGCCATCGGGGTGGCCGCACTGTTGTTCGGTTTCCCGATCTTCTTCGACGCCGGGCTCGTGGTGTTCCTGCCGATCATCATCACCGTCGCGCGGCGATTCGGCGGTTCCCTGATCCTGTACGCGTTCCCCACGGCCGGCGCCTTCGCCGCAATGCACGCGCTGGTGCCGCCGCACCCCGGACCCGTCGCCGCCGCCGAGGTGATGGGCGGCAACATCGGTCTGGCGTTGCTGGTCGGTGTGCCCGTTGCGGTGTTGTCCTGGTTCGTCGGCTCCTTCCTGGTCTCCCAGTTCATCGGCCGGCGGGTGTGGGTCGACGTGCCCACCGCGCTGTTCGGCGAGATGAACGGCGGGCGCGACAACGACACCGGCAAGGACGGGGGCACCGACAACCGCAGCAAGGACAGCGACAGGGACAACGGCGGGGGTGCGAGTCCCGCAGGCTCCGGCGGGGGCACGGCCACCGCCACCCGCACGGCCCCCGCGTTCGGCACGGTCATGGGCATCCTGCTCCTGCCGTTCGTGCTCATCTCGTTCAACACCGTTCTCGACACCCTCATGGCGGCGGGCGTCCTCGAGGAGGACGCCACCTGGGCGCGGTATCTGATGCTGCTGGGCAACACCAGCGTCGCGCTGCTGATCACCGTCATCGTGGCGACGCTGGTGCTCGGTCTGCGTGACCGTTCGATGGCCGACGTGAGCGGCATCTTCGACAAGGCATTGGCACCGATCTGTGTGATCATCCTGATCACGGGAGCCGGTGGCATGTTCGGTGGGGTGTTGCGGTTGAGCGGGATCGGTGACGCGCTCAGCGATTCGCTGTCCGACCTCGGCATGTCGCTGATCCTGCAAGCGTTCCTGATCTCCACGATTCTGCGCGTGGCGCAGGGCTCTGCGACAGTCGCGTTGACCACGACGTCGGGTCTGATCGCGGCGTCGGTGGCCGACGCAGGGTTGAGCGACTTCCAGATCTCGCTGCTGGTGATCGCCATCGCCGCGGGCGCCACCGTGCTCTCGCACGTCAACGACTCGGGGTTCTGGCTGGTGAGCCGGTTCTTCGAGATGGATGTCAAGACCACCCTGAAGACGTGGACGGTCATGGAGACGACCTTGGGTCTGTCGGCGTTCGTGCTTGCGCTGGCCATGTGGATGGTGGCTTGACCGGAACGCAGCGACCACTCAACGGCGGCCGCGCCACTTGTCCAGTGCGCGGCGGTCGCGTTTGGTCGGGCGGCCCGCCCCGCGCTCGCGCACCCCGATCGGCGGCGCGCTGACGGGAGGCGGCGGGGGAGTCCGGTCGAGGTAGCACGTCACAGCGTCGGCGGCGCCCACCCGCTTCTGGATCACCCGCACCACTTCGACGATGCGGGTGCGCTCGCCGACCAGCGCGCGCACCGTGTCGCCGGGTGAGACGGCCGTCGAGGGCTTGGCGGGCTTGTCGTTGATGCGCACATGGCCCCCGCGGCAGGCGGCGGCGGCGTCGGGACGGGTCTTGGTCAGCCGGACCGCCCACAGCCAGCGGTCCACCCGGGTCGACTCCATGGCCACCATTGTCACCGCCGGCGAGCAGAATCGAGGCATGCACGGCGCGCGCTGTTCGCTTCTCGAGAGGGTGACGTGAATTCGTCGCCGCGCCGAGAACCCTCGGCGCGGTGGAACCACAACATCCATTACCACCGTGTCGTTCTCGACGCGGTGCCCGACCGTGCGGGTACCGCCCTCGATGTTGGGACAGGCGACGGGTTGCTGGCCACCGAATTGCGCGAGAAGGGCTACACCGTGACAGCCATCGACACCGACGGTCCGGTGTTGGAGCGGGCCCGCCGTCTCAGCGGCGACGTCGACTGGGTTCTCGGGGACGCGATGACGTATCAGTTCGGGCGCACGTTCGACGTGGTCGCGTCGATCGCGACGCTGCATCATCTGCCGGACCTGCCCGCCGCCTGTGCGCGCCTCGCGGCGTTGACGGCACCGGGCGGTGTGCTCGTCATCGTGGGCCTGGCCCGATCGAGCCGTCCGGCTGATCTCGCGTTCGACGCCTGGGGTGCGCTGCAGCACCGTCGGCTGTCGTCGCGCAACCGCTACTGGGACCACACCGCACCGACCGTGCGACCGGCGCACACCTACGCCCAGGTTCGCCGATGCGCGGTCGAGCATCTTCCCGGCGCGCGATGGCGACGTCTGCCCCTGTTCCGGTACGCCCTGGTGTGGCGTCGACCCCACTAGCGCTCCGCCGGTTGCCGCTCGCCGATACTTCCTGCGCCGCCCCATAACGCGATCGCGCAGGGCAAGCACCGACGCGACCACCGCATGCCGCCCGAACAATCTGGGGACAAGGGGCTGGACGACGACGTTGTGATCCTGTTGATGGCGCAGTCAGCCGGCCGCCTGCACCGTGATGTCGGAGATCTCGGTGCGGCTCTGCCCGTCGATCGTGCCCAGTGTCGAGATCCACACCAGGAGGTGTTCCGTGCGGGTGTCGTTGTCGACGGGGATGCGGTTCTCGCCGGGCTGCAGCGGCACGTCGCCGGTCAACTCGGTGGTGTCGGAGAGGCTGGCCGGATCGGTGCTGTCGGCGGCACGGATCTGTACCTCGGTACCGGTGCTGGCGACGTCGAGGGTCACCGCCCCGATCGCGGTGGGTTCAGGGAGCTGCAGCATCAATCCGATGCCCTGCTTGAAGACGGGGAACGGTTTGGGGTCGACATAGGTGTCGCTGCGCCAAGCCGTGTCGGGATTGCCGTCGATCGCCAGATCGGCCTCGTCGGGATGGTCCGGCGCGCCGCCGGGGGAGAAGACGGTGGCCTGGGTGGGCTGAATGACCGGACCCGGGCCGCGCTGCGGTGACCACAGCCCGAACCCGTGGGTCAGCACGGCGGTCAGCACCAGTGCTGCCACGGCGACCACTGCGACCGCGGCGACGGCGGCGCGCCCGCGCCGCCGTGTCGGGGGCGGCGTCGGTTCGGGTTTGTTCGAGCGCACCGCGAAGGGCCCTGGGGCGCGTCGCCGGCCGGACGGCGCGGAATGGTTGAGCACCGATTCGCCGAGCAGCATGTTGCCGTCCCACATGCCCTGCACCTCGACCACGTCGCCGTCGGCCAGCCGTCCGACGATCGACGTGCCCCGCAGTTCCACCAGGACGCGGGCACCGAGCTGATTGGTCTGCCCGTGCTGGTGCACTGTGAAGGTCCAGACCTCCTCGTCGTGCGGGGCCCGGGCGGGCTGTTTGCGGACGTCGGCGGCGGTTCCCTGCACGGTCGTCGCGGTCAGCCGCATGGTGTGGTTCGCCGGGTTGCGCGCCAGGTCGGCGGCGACGTCGAACGCCGACGTGCTCATCAACGGGTCCTGAGGGCCTGGCGCGGGCCGGCTGGGCGACGGAGACGGAGCGGGAGCCGGCGAGTCGCCGGTTCCGTGACCCGCCAGCGCCTGGGCGAATGCCTCGCAGGTGGGGAAGCGGTTGCGGGGATCCTTGTCCAGCGCTCTCGCCATGACCGCGTCGAGGTGCGCGAGATCGGGCCGGCGAGCCGACAGCGGCGGCGGGGGAGTCTTGAGGTGATTGCCCACCACGACCACCCGGTTGGAATGGTCGAACAGCGGCACGCCGGTGAGCAGGTGGTAGGCGGTCGCGGCCAGCGCATACTGGTCGGCGCGGCCGTCGATGACGTTGCTGACCAGCTGTTCGGGCGCCGCGTAGGACACGGTGCCCAGCGCGATGTCGACATCGGTGAGGCCGTCGACATCGTCTGCTTCGCGCCCGATGCCGAAATCGGTGAGCAGGATCCGGCGACGGGCACCCTCGGCGGGGTCGGTCACCAGGATGTTGGCGGGTTTGACGTCGCGGTGCAGCAGTCGACGTTCGTGCGCGAAGTCGAGGGCCTCAGCGACGGCCCCGACGATCTCGATGACGTCGTCGTACGGCATGCCCGCCGGGTATTGGCCGGTGAGCAGCTCGCGGGCGTCGGTGCCGTCCACGTAGTCCATCGAGATCCACAACCGACCGTCGTACTCACCGCGGTCGTGCACACCGACGATGTGCGGATGCCAGAGTGTCGCGGCCAGGTCGGCCTCACGCACGAAGCGGGCGCGGAAGCTCTCGTCGTCCGTGGCGTCCAGCGACAGGATCTTCAAGGCGTCGAGTCGCGGGAGCCGGGGATGCCGGGCCAGGTAGACCTCGCCCATGCCACCGGCCCCGAGCAGCCGCTGAATGGTGTAACCAGCGAAAACATCGCCGTCCTCATACGGCATGCCCACGAGCCTACAAAAGGCCACGCAGGTTGAGCCGTGACAGCGTCACTCGGCGGGGGTGTCGTCGCGCAGCGCCTGCAGTCGCCGCACCCGGTTGTCGACCGCGTGTCGAGACACCGCCGCCGCGGGGGCCAGCAATTCGAATCCGTGCGGGCACCCGGGATACACGTGAAGTTCGGTGGGCACGCCGGCCGCCGCCAGCCGCGCGGCGTGCCCGACGATCTCAGCCCGGAAGATGTCCAGGTCGCCGGTATCGAGGTAGGTGGCCGGGAGCCCGCTCAGATCCGTCTCCCGCGCCGGCGCCGCGTAGGACGGCACGTCCGGGCCGCCCGCACGATCACCGAGCAGGGCGCCCCACCCGGTGAGGTTGTCGTCGTAGGTCCACACCATGCCCTCGACGGGGATCTGCGGGTCGACAACCGTGGTGCGGTCGTCGAGCATCGGATAGACCAACAATTGCAGCGCCAGCGACGGCCCTCCGCGGTCACGGGCCATCAGGGCGACCGCGGCCGCCAGCGCCCCGCCGGCACTGTCACCGACCACCGCCAGTCGAGCCGGATCGACGCCGAGTTGCGCCGCCTGCGCGGCCAGCCACTGCAGCGCCGCGTAGCAGTCCTCGGCCGGGGTGGGATGGGGATGTTCGGGGGCGGCCCGGTAGTCCACCATCAGCATCGGCACCCCGCTGTGCGCCACGTAGGACCGCACGACCGCGTCGTATCCGCGGCCGGTGTGTCCGAGGTCGAGGATCATGCCGCCGCCGTGCAGATACAGCGCCGCACCACCGGCTGGCCCCGTCACGTCGGGCTGGTACCACAGCAGCGCGAGCTGAGCGCCCTCGTCGGTGACGAGGACATCGCGCTCGACGGTGACACCGGCGACGGCAGGGTAGGTGGCGCCGATCATGTCGAAGTTCGCGGTCGCGTTGCGCCGCCGCGTCGTGATGTCGCCGACCGGTGGCGGGGTCGGATCCGGCGGCGGTGGGGCGGCCAGTATGGCGGCCAGGACCTCGGGATCGTGGAGGAGCGGCATCGGCTACGCCGTGGCGTCGAGGATCTTGATCGCGAAGACGAGCGAGTCACCCGGGGCGATGCCCGCCGCGGGCTGACCCTGCGGATAGCCGTCGGCGGGGTTCATGGCGACCGCGACCGTCGAGCCCACGGTCTGCCCGGCGATCGCTTTCTGGAATCCGGGCACGACACCGTCGAGTGGGAAGTCGACCGGGGCGCCGCGCTGGTAGCTGCTGTCGAACACGGAACCGTCGCGGCCGTTGACGCCCATGTAGCAGACCAGCACCGTCGCGGTGTCGGAGACGACGGGCCCGTCGCCGGCCTGCAGCGTGTGCACCTGAGTTTCGGTCACGCTGAACGGGGATTCGACCGTGACCTGCGGCGCCGCCTCGTCGGTCGACCCGGTGACCGACACACTGCCGGTCGCACCGGGCAGCGTCCATTCCGGGGCGACATCCGTCGCCGGCGCGGCGGTGGGACAGCCGGCCGCAGGCGCTGTCACCGACGAGGTCGCCACGTCGGTCACCGACGGCGCGCCGGCCGACGTGGTCTCAGTGTCGGAACCACAAGCCGCGAGGAGGGTCACCAGCGAGGTGGCGCAGGCGGCGAAGGCGACAGACGACGGCACACGAGAGATTTTCACGCTGGCCACGTTACCTGCGGGCTCGTCGGTCGCCGGCTCGGCGGTTCGGGGCACCACAGCGCCTCGAGATTGTGCTGAGGGTGGTGACGGCTCACATCGAGCAGCCCTGACGGCAATCTCGGCGCACGGTTCTGCGCGACTTCCCACTCTCACTGTAAGCGATACCCCGGGTCTTGCGGCAAGGCCCCGGTCAGGGCGCACAATCATCCGGCTTCTCGGTGCGACAACCGAATTCGCAGAACAGGGGTAAGACACGTGACTGCAGCGAAACCGTTCGAGGCGCACCCGAGCGGTGCACTTCTACACGGGACGAAAGCCGATCTCGCCGTGGGCGACCTGCTGGTGCCGGGGCGGCCGATGAATCACGACACCAGGCGTATCGCCAACCACGTGTACGTCACCTACACCGTCGACGCCGCGGTGTGGGGGGCCGAATTGGCGGTCGGAGACGGTCCGGGCCGCATTTACCTCGTGGAGGCGCGGGGGGAACTCGAGGACGACCCCAACGTCACCGACAAGCGCTTCCCCGGCAACCCGACCCGCTCGTATCGCACCCGCGAACCGGTGAAGATCATCGGCGAATTGACGGACTGGGTCGGCCATACCCCCGAGCAGCTGCGGGCCATGCGCGAGTCGTTGGCCGAGCTGGCGCGTCAGGGCCTCGACGTGGTCTACGACTGAGCGGGGGCCGCTCACTGCCGTGGTTCGGTCGCCGCCTGCGCTGCGTCCTCGGTGTTTTCCTGCGCGACTTGGGGAATGAGCCCGCCCGCAAGGATGTACTCGGCCTGGCGCGGCGACAGCCGATGCCGCACTTCGAAGCTGGTCTTCTGGCTGAGGTTCTCGACGGTGAGCGGGTCCGAGCCGTCCAACGCCTGGTGCAGATCGACCAATTTCAGGGTGTCACCCTGCTCCACACGGTCGTAGTCGCCGACGTCGATGAACTCCAGCGCCAGCACCCCGAAGTTGGCCAGATTCTGCCAGTGGATGCGGGCGAAGGACTTGGCGATCACCACGCGTAGTCCCAGGTAGCGCAGCGCGATCGCGGCGTGTTCACGTGACGAGCCCTGTCCGTAGTTCCGTCCGCCGACGATGATGTGGCCGGTGGACCGCTCCTCCTCAGCCCGGCGCGGATAGGACTCGTCGACCTGGGTGAAGCTGAACTCGGCGAGTTTCGGGATGTTGGAACGGTACGGCAGGGCCCGCGCGCCGGCGGGGGAGATCTCGTCGGTCGAGATGTTGTCCTCGACCTTGAGCAACACCGGCGCCTCCAGTTGGTCGAGCAGCGGCTCGGGGTCAGGCAGACGGGAGATGTTGGGACCCTTGACGGGTTGTATCCGCTGCGCCTGTTCTGGTGGTAGCGGCGGCACCAGCATCGCGGTGTTGACGCTGCTGTGCTCGGGCAGTTGCAGGCTCGGATAACTCATGCCGGCGTCCTCTGCCCATTGACGGGGGTCGGTGATCGTGCCGGTCAGCGCCGATGCGGCCGCCGTCTCGGGGGAGCACAACCAGACCCGGTCTTCCTTGGTCCCGGAGCGGCCGGGAAAGTTGCGCGGCATGGTCCGCAGCGAATTGTGTCCAGTGGCCGGCGCCTGCCCCATCCCGATGCATCCCATGCAGCCGGCCTGGTGCAACCGCGCACCGCTGCTGATCAACGACGTGGTGGCGCCCATCCGGGTCAGGTCCTCGAGGATTTCCCGCGAGGTGGGATTCACGTCGAAGCTGACCTCGGGGGAGGTTTGTCGTCCGTCGACCATCGCTGCGGCGATGGCGAAGTCGCGCAGCCCGGGGTTGGCGCTCGATCCGATGACCACTTGGGCGATCGGCTCACCGGCGACCTCCCGCACCGGTACGACGTTGCCGGGCGATGACGGTCGAGCGATCAGCGGCTCGATCTCGGCCAGGTCGATCGTCTCGTCGATGTCGTAGTCGGCGCCGTCGTCGGCCAGCAGTTCCACCCAGTCGTCTTCGCGGCCTTCGGCGCGCAGGAAGGTCCGTACAGCATCGTCAGCGGGAAACACGGTGGTGGTCGCACCGAGCTCGGCACCCATGTTGGCGATGACGTGCCGGTCCATGGCTGTGAGGCTCGACAGTCCGGGACCGTGGTATTCGATGATGCGGTTCACGCCGCCGTCGACGTCATGGCGGCGCAGCATCTCCAGGATGATGTCCTTGGCCGAACCCCATTCCGGCAGTTCGCCTTCCAGTCGAACGCCCCAGACTTCGGGCATCCGTAGGTGTAAGGGGCGGCCCGCCATCGCCATGGCGACCTCGAGCCCGCCGACACCGATCGCCAGCATGCCCAACGACCCGGCGGCAGGTGTGTGCGAGTCGGATCCGACCATGGTTTTGCCGGGAACCCCGAAGCGCTGCATGTGAGTCGGATGCGATACACCGTTGCCCGGCTTGGAGAACCACACCCCGAATCGCTGCGCGGCGGTTCGCAGGAACTCGTGGTCTTCGGCGTTCTTCTCATCGGTCTGCAGCAGGTTGTGGTCGACGTACTGCACGCTGACCTCGGTCTGGACTTGGTCGAGTTCCAGCGCCTCCAGCTCCTGCATCACCAGCGTTCCGGTGGCGTCCTGGGTGAGGGTCTGGTCGATGCGGAGGGCAATTTCTTCACCGGGCGTTGGCTCACCTGATTCGAGATGGGCCTCGATGAGTTTTCTCGTGACGCTGGCCGCCATATGTGCTGGCTTCCCGGACCGGCGCTCTTCAAACGGCCTTCGCGGAAATCCGCGGCGGCCGGTATCGGACAGCCGACTAGGTCTGGAGCGGTCAGAACTCTGGGACTATCGCGCCAGAGGCGATGTCCGCAAGGTCGGCTCGGTCGTGGTCGTCGAAGTCGTCCGGTGGTCCGCCGCCGAGAGCGTCGAGGATGCTGACGGATTCGACGGCCCAGTGCATGGCGGAGTCCGCGTTCGAGGAGTGGTTGGGATGGTCGGGGTCTTCTCGATCGCGTGGTGACTCGTAGCCGACGTTCACAAGAGCCAACAGGTGCCCGGCTTCGTGGACGAGCACCGCCCGCTCGACAGCTGCAGAATCGAGGCCTCTGTTCTGTTCGAGAAACAGCGCAAAACTGGAACCGCCATAGGCAACGCCGATGATTCCCTGCCGGTCGCTGAGAGTGCCGTTGAGGGAGAGCACATACATGCTGGCTGTGTCACTGTCGGTGACGGTGTCGCGATGCTCGTTCTCGAGACTGCGGAGGTCCTCGGCGGAGAAGGCGGAGCCACCTGCGCTGATCGTCGACGTCTCGATCTCCACCGGCTTGTCTGCTACCGAGCCGAGCACGGTGTGGAAGTGGTCGAGCGCCTGCGGCGAGATCTCGGCCCCTTCTGCCTGGTCGACCTCCACCACGATCCGGCCGACATCGCCGCGCAAGTAGGTCGTCGCCTCGGCGCCGGGACCGACGTACCGCACCCCGGGCGGTAGGTCCTCGGGTACCAGACCACCACTCTGGCTGCCGGAGTCGGGTCGAACCTCGGTCCGCACCACGCACGACGAGCAGGTGACGGCTGCTACGAGGGCCATGCAGAGAGTCGGTAGGCGAATCGATAGCGGCCGGTTGCGCACGCACGCGGGCTACCCGGCAGCTCATCCGCGAAACAGCGCGCCACGTTTCCCCAGCGACGAGTTCGGGCACGGTGATGACATGAGCGACAACACCAAGGTCACCGTGGAACGAACCATCTCCGCACCCGTCGATGCGATCTTCGACGTCCTGTCCAACCCCGAGAACCACCACAAGCTCGATGGATCGGGTTTCGTCCGCTCCGTCGACCACGCTGATCGGATTCAGCATGTCGGCGAGGTGTTCACGATGAACATGCAGGGCGACCACATGGGCGGGGAGTACAAGACCGACAACCACGTGACGGGCTGCGTCAAGGACAAGCTGCTGGCCTGGAAGACCGCACCCGCAGGGACCGAACCGCCCGGGTGGGAGTGGCTGTGGGAGTTGGAATCCCAGGGGCCCGGCGAGACGCTGGTCCGCCACACCTACGACTGGTCACAGGTCACTGACAAGAAGCTGCTGGAAAAGGTGCGGTTTCCTCTGGTGACCGAGGAGCAACTCAACGACACGCTCTCACGCCTGGCCGCCGAGGTGTCGTCCTGATCTCAGACGCATGACGCCGTCGGGTGTCGGGTGCGGGTCCTCAGCGCTCACCTGGGGACCGGCAGGTTCTGAGATAACTCAGAAGCGATGCCTGGAGACCGGTGACATGCCTGTCATGGAACTATGTCGGCAATCTCCTTGCTCGTCAATCAGCCTGCTTGGCGTCGCCGGGGTGAGGCACATTGTGATCGTCGACGTAGGCAGCATGATCGGTGTCGACGCCATCGTGATCACGAGGACCTTCGTTGGAACCCTGAGTTTCAACAGACTTCGCAGCGTCACTGGGCATCGTCATGTGGCGGTCCTTTCATTCGCGAGCAACAGTCAGAATGCAACGAACCGTGGGGTGCCCCATCTGCGCAGTGACCAACCGTCAGAGGTCTCGGCGTGCGTGGGGAAGCAAAGTCCCGCTCAGCTGTACCGCGCCACCAACGCACACCCGAGGGCGGCGAGATGGTCGCGGACGCCCTGCGGGCCGCTGACGTCGAGCCAGTCGGTGAGCCAAGCCAACTCGCCTGCGAGGGTGTGCTCGTCGCGACCCCGGATCACGATCTCGATCCGGCCGTCCGGCGTTGACCCGCCAACGTCGAGTCGGCGTCCGAACACCCTCCGGAGCATGCCGAGTGCGCCGGCGGCACACAGGGCCTGGGCCTCGAGAGGAGTGCGCCGGCGATCAACCTCATCGGCGATCTCGCGCCAGCTTTCGGCAAGGTCGAATCCCTCGGGTCGGTGGACGGCATCGCCGGTCACGTCGACCGACGAGACACGGTCGATGCGGAAAGTCCGTCGACCGGCCTCGGTGTTGGCGACCAGGTACCACGCCGGCCGTTTGGCGACGATGCCCAGTGGGTGCACGATCCTCTGGGTTTCCGACCCCTTGAGATCGACGTAGCCAAGCCGCACTTGCACTCCGCGGATCACTGCCTCTTGAAGTTCGTCGAGGAATCGGGGTGAGCGGGGCTCGGGCTGGCTGGATCCCCACTGTCGTGGGTCCACCACGATCGATGTAGCGGCCGCCTCGGCCTGCTCCCGGAACGGCTCGGGCAACGCGCGGAGAAGCTTGCGCAGAGCGGCCTTCACGCTCGGGGTCGCCGTCGAGGCGGGTCCGGCCACCAGAAACAGCGCGCGGGCCTCGCTGGCGGTCAGTCCGGACAGGTCGGTGCGAGCGCCGCCCACCAGACGCCATCCGCCACCTCGACCCGGCACGGCGTACACGGGCACCCCGGCGCAGCTCAACGCCTCGAGATCGCGACGGGCGGTGCGCTCGGACACTTCCAACTCAAGGGCGACCTCCGATGCCGTCACCTGCTCGCGCTGTTGCAGAAGGAGGAGGACGGCGATCAGCCGGTCAGCCCGCATGCATCACACTTTCCCATCAAACCGGCCATAAGGTGACCAGTTTTGGTCGGCACAATGCCGACATGAACACAGTAACTGGTTCCGCCGAGCATGACTTCGAGGACCCCCGGCCCATTCTCGACCGCGCCCTGGCCGTCGGTGAGGTCGTCATTGCCGGCGTGCCGCCGGAGCAACTCACCGATCCCACGCCATGTAACGGTATGGATGTGCGAGCTCTGTTGGCTCATCTCATCGGCGCACTCGACCGCATTGCCGCTCTGGGCAGCGGCGACGATCCCTTCGCAGTCGCCGAAACCCCGGTCGGCGACGATCGCTGGCCGCATGCGTGGCACCAGTCGGCGAGACGCGCCGCCGCTGCCTGGCGCGACGACGCGGTGCTCGAACAACCCATGGCGCTGCCGTGGATCGAAGGCAGCGGCGCCGAGGTGCTCGCGTCCTACTTCTCGGAGCTGATCGTCCATACCTGGGACCTCGCGACGGCGACCGGTCAGCACCCCGAGTGGGACGACACGGTCGTCGCGGCGGCATTGGAAGGGGCGCACCGGATTCTCCCGGCCGACAACCGCCGAGCTCTCTACGAGCAGATCTCGTCCGCGCGGGGCTTCGACGAGGTCGCTGTGCCGTTCGCCGATGCCGTCCCGATCGCCGGCGACGCCCCTGCGATCGACCGCCTCGTCGCCTGGTGTGGCCGGGATCCGCGCGGCCTGCCCTGACGGATACCGACCAATGCGTGATGTCACTGCGATCCCGCGGGTCGTACCGGCAAGGACAGCAGCCATCGACGCCAGGGACAGGCTCTAGCGTTACGAATTCTCGTAAAAGGCAACCGGGTTGCCACGCAATCCGCCCTCGCCACACGGCCAGATGCCCTCATTGAGTGGTCCGAGCGCAGGTTCTCGATGGACGATCAGCTCGTCATCCAGGGTGAAGGCCACATGGCCGTCCTCGAGTAGCAGCACCCTACTCGGGAGTGCTCGCTCGCGACGTCCGACTTCGATCAGGTCACGCATGCGCAGGTCCGCATCGACAGCGTGCAGGACGCCGTCCCGCCAGAAAACTGCGGTGCCGTCTCGGTCGAGAGCCGGATAGGTTGTGTAGCAACCGCTCAGCGCGGGACCGCGTTCGACCGTGTCGTCGGAACGAAGTCGAACAAAATGCGAGCGCGACGGTAGGACGTAATCCGCTTCCGCGCCGGCTATCGCTCCGTCTGTGTCAATCAGCTTCTGCGCGTGCGTCGGCCACTCGCGCACCAGAGCGCCGGTGGCGTCATAGTGGGCGGTGCGGTAGTCCCCGTAGCCCCCCGCTAGCTCGTTGAACCGCGCAACCGCAAGCCCAGACCCTCGCGACCACCGACGACGTTCGTGCCACACAGACCCGTCTCGTTATGCCTCGGCGTCAGGCCCCCACCCTGGAACTGCGGACTCTCCACAGCCGAAAGGAGGACGGGCCGTCGAACACTGTCCGCGTCGCGCCCGCACTCACTCCACCTTCGGCCGACGATCTCGCGCAATCATTGGTCACTGAGGGCCGCGCCCACAAAGGACGATATCTGCCGTCGGGCTTCTTTCGATTCGGGAACCGGCAACAAAATGAAACCGTGTATTCCGTCGGCTGTTTCGACGAGCGTCGCGTCCACACCCGCGGCGCACATGCGAGCCGAGACCTTTCGGGAGTCATCGAGTAAAGAATCGTGGGTGCCGACGACGACCAATGTGCGGGGAAAGCCGGCAAATGAGCCGTAGAGCGGCGACACCAGAGGCATTTTCAGGTCACAGTCACCCGCGTAGGCCACCGCACTACGCGAAAGACCTTCGCGGGACAGCACATCTCGGCGTTCATTCGACATGAAGCTATCGGAGCTGTTGGTCAGGTCTGCCCAGGGAAACATGGTCACGAGACCTTTCGGCGCGTTCCCGCCGCGGTCGAGCACCCGCCGTACCAGCGACAGGGCCAGTCCGCCTCCGGCGGACTCCCCGATGATGACTGTGGGCCGGTCTTGCGCCACCTCCGAATAGACGGCCCACACATCGTCCAGCGCCGCGGGGAAGGGATGCTCCGGCGCCAGACGGTAATCGACACTCAGCAGTTCCGCGCCGTGGCAGCGGGCCAGCCCGCTGTGGGCGCGAGCCGCCAGTGAACTACCGGCGACAAATGCCCCGCCGTGCACGTGGAAAAGTAACGCCGACTTCGCTCGCGCTGGACGAAACCACCGGACCGGCACCCCCGCCACTGCCGAAGCGGTCTCTTCAACTCCGCGCGCCCGCCGCTGGAGCGACTCCATCGACCGGGTGATGGCGCGTGTTCTGGCGACGTCGTGGGCGCCCCCCGATTTCGATACAGCCAGCAGCATGAGCTTCTGAAGAGCCACCAGCCGTCGACTCGGCCGGTGTGAGTTCGATACAGACACAACCTCGCTCCTTCACCTCGATGGCAGCACCATCACGCTGCCTGCAGCAACAACATCAAGCCCACGGCAATGAGAATCACCGCGAGGATCGCGGCATTGTGTCGCTCCAGCGCCACCTTGAGCCGTTGCAGGGGTTCGTTCATGCGCTCACGCCAGATGCCATAACTCAGTACCGGCAGTATCACGGTCACACTGGCGAGCAGGGCGAAACCCGCGACATCGCCCCACTGGGCCAGCCTCGTCTGTGCTGTGGCCGCGACGCTGAAGCCTGCAGCGGCACAGGCAGCGAGCACCTTCGGATTCAGCGACACCAGAACCGGCGCGGCTGTCATGGCACGCAGCGGGGTGACAGAATCCAGTGCCCGCAGCCAGACCGGCGCACGAGCACTTCGCCCTCGACGCATCCAGGTGACGAGGCCGCCGATGATCAGAATCGCCGCCAACGCCAACGTGGCCGGACGGATCCAGTGCGGCGGGGGGCCGCCGGCATCAGGCAGTTTTCCGGACATCCCGACGAACAACCCGCTGGCAAGTGACAACGACAGCGCCCAACCCGTCGCGAATGCCGACCCCGTCGCCAATGGACGGGGCGTGTGCAGCATCAGGATCGCGGGAACCACCGAGGCCGGTGACACGGCGACTACCAGCGCCAGGGACGCCAGCTCCACCCGCATTGCGCACCCGAGCTTTCGTGTTGGTATCGATAAAACTAATGAATACTCATTATATACTGGCGGCGCGAAATGCGTACGATCAGCCGATGGCCTCGGAGTCGGACCGCACTCGGGACCGGGCGCGTAAACGCGGCCGGAACAGCAGCGGAGAAGCGACGCGCATCAAACTCATCACCGTTGCGGAGGCCATGTTCGCCGATCGGGGCATCGCTGCCGTCAGCCTCAACGAAATCCGACTCGCCGCCGGACAGAGCAACGCCGCAGTGGTGAACTACCACTTCGGCTCCAAGGAAGAGCTGATTAGGGCCATTCTTGAAGATCGCCTCGACCGCATCGACGCAGAACGCGGACGGATTCTCGACGAGGCTTGTTCGGAGGATCGACCGGTCGACCTCAGATGCCTTCTCGAGGCCTTGGTTCGTCCCCAGGTGAGCAGCATCAAGCGTGGAGAGCGGCATGTCGAACTGGTGGCTCAGTTACTGTTCGGAGGTTACGGCGAAGTGGGCGGGCCGGCGTGGATTCTGGCCGACGCGTCGTTGACCGGTCACGGGCAACGACTCAACCAGCTTCTTTGGCAACAGCTTTCGCATCTTCCGGAGGCCATATCCACGATGCGGCTTCGTTTCGTCTACACAAGCTGCCTGAACGCCCTGGCAGACCACCAGCGGCACCAGGCAACCGCGGCCGACGCTCCGCCCACCGCCATTTTCGCTGCGGACCTCATCGATTCACTGACCGCGATCATCCGCGCGCCGGCGTCAGCCGAAACCATCGAGGCGTTGCCGTCCTGAACGAATCCTTCAGTCGGACTTGAGTGCCGCTCTGAGCAGCTCCCGGCCCGGCAACGATTCCAGATCGGATTCCACCGTCACCGAGTGCAATACCCCGGTCCACGGAAACGGTGGTCGGTATTCGTCGCACACCGGAAGCCCGCGGTCTCGGCCCAACAGCAACGATGTTCCGCCATGCTGCCAGACGTGGGGGAGCGTCAACGGGGAAACCAGCGAGCCGACGACGGTGTCGTCGATCACCGCTTCGACTCGGGTCGCGCCGTCGAGGCGGTGTAACCGACAGCCTGCGCTGTGACGCCCCTCCTCCAGCGGCCGATCGGCCCGCACCCGGATGCTGCCGCCTGGGGCGACGACGGCGATGTGGAGTCTGGACTCGATGACAAACGCTGCCAAACCCCCTGTCCAGTTCCCGATCGCGAAGAGCACGCCGTCAGCACCCTCAGACGGGACCTCGACGTCAGCAGACAACCGGCCGTAGAGCAGAGGGAGTGCCTCGTCGACGACCGGGCCCCCCGAGGGCCGCAACACCACGCGCTGGCCAGGCGGAAATTCGGGCCACACCATGTCCGCCGCTCGTGCCACCAACGAATCCGTCAGCGGCAGCACGTCGTAGCGGGCGGCCTCGGCAGCCCAGCGGGCGGCCAGTCGCGACACCACGTCGGGGTGGGCAGCCGACACGTCGTGAGCTTCGGAGAAGTCGTCGCCCCGAAACAGGGACCATCGGTCGGTGACGAAGTCCCGGCTTCCTTCGAGCAGCACTTCTTCGTCCATCACACCTTGGGCCACATGATCGGTCGTGGCCTTCCAGCCGTCAGCGATCATGGACCTGGAGCCCACGATTTCAAAGTACTGCGTGGAACGCGGTGCCGGTGCCGCTGCATGGTGGAAGGTCGGCAACAGACTTGCCCCGTGGACTACAGTGTCGGAGGCTTCTGGAGACGGCGAGGGTGACCGAATCCCACAGGCATCCAGAATTGTTGGCATGACGTCGATGGCGTGTGCGAACTGGGGACGGACAGCGCCGCCGTCGCGGACACCGTCCGGCCAGTGCACGATCAGCGGGACCCGTGTGCCCCCCAACCACGCATACCGCTTCCACAGCCGGAAGGGCGTGTTGCCTGCCCATGCCCAGCCCCACGCATAGTGCGGGTAACCCGCTGTGCCACCCCAGTTTGGTAGGCGGTCGAGATTGTCGGCCAACGATTCTGGGACCCGATGGGTGAACCGGTGTTCGTTGCTGGTTCCCGCAACGCCCCCTTCTGCGCTGGCCCCGTTGTCGGACAGGACAAGTACCAGCGTGTTGTCGATGACATCGAGATCCTCGAGGGTGCGGATCAACCGGTCGATCTGGCTGTCGGTGTGACTGAGAAAACCTGCATACACCTCGTGCATCCGTGCGTACACCGCGCGTTCGTCCGCTGTAAGGGTGGTCCAGGCCGGTACCCAATTCGGCCGCTCGGTGAGTGTGGCGCCTGCCGGTACCACCCCCTCGGCGAGCTGCCGCGCAAACACCTGCTCTCGCCAAGCGTCCCAGCCGATGTCGAACTGCCCGGCATAGTCGTCGGCCCACTCCCGATGTACATGATGCGGCGAGTGCATCGCTCCGGTAGCGAAGTAGAGGAAGAAGGGCTTGCCCGGTGCTGACTGCTGCTGGCTGACGACCATCCTGATCGCCTCATCAGTGAGGTCCTCGGTCAGGTGGTACCCAGAGGGGCGTACATCAGGTGCATCGAGGTATGTGTTGTCGCGAACCAATTGCGGATCCCAGTGATTGGCGTCGCCGAGCAGAAAGCCGTAATAGCGCTCGAACCCCAGCCCCAACGGCCAGCGGGTGAACGGGCCGGCACTGGTCCGTTCACCGCGCGGCGCGAGATGCCATTTCCCGACGGCCATGGTGCTCCAGCCGGAGTCCCGTAGCACGCGAGGCAGGGTCGGAGTAGAAGCCGGGATCTTTCCCGTGTAGCCCGGATGGGCAGTCGGGATGTCGGCAAGGAACCCCATTCCCACCGAATGGTGGTTATGGCCGGTGAGCAGACAGGCTCGCGTCGGCGAGCACAGTCCGGTGACGTGAAAGCGGTTGTACCTGAGCCCATTGCGGGCGAGGCGATCGATGGCTGGGGTCTGAATGTCAGATCCGTAGCAGCCGAGCTGAGCGTACCCGAGATCGTCCAGCACGATCATGACCACATTGGGGGCTTCTGAGCGCGCGGTCACGTCGTCCTTGTTCATCAGCAACTCCGGGGCTCGAGGAGAAAAATTATTAATGTCGGCTCATTAATAGCATACAAGCACAAAGGGGTCGCTGGTTCTAACGCGCTCGGTATCGACCTCGGCGGCCGCATCAACGAGCCGTTCAGGAGAGCGGGCGCCAGCAGCACCGGCTGTGGCGGGCCATCGAGAGGCGGCTTGACGGGCTGATCAGTGGTTATTTTCCTCAACCCCCAGCGGGTCGGCATGCAATACTCTTAATGTACCGATCGATACATACATTAAGGAGCAGGTGGAGTGACAATGCACTCTGCAGGGCCGAGCCGCCGGGCCTTCCTCGCAATGGCAGGGGCCTCGGTCGCCGCGGCCGCAGCAGCCGCCGCCTGCGCACCTGAGCCGGCGTCCGAACCAGCCACACCCAAGACCGGGCTGCCGTCGGCCACGAAACACAACATCCTGTTCGTGTTCACCGATCAGGAGCGCTACTTCGGCGAATGGCCAGCCGGGATGTCCCTGCCCGGGCGAGAGCGGTTGGCCAGCGACGGCGTCACGTTCACCAACCACTACTGCCCGGCTGTGATGTGCACCAGTTCCCGGTCGGTCATCCTCACCGGATTGCAGACGCCCGACAACGGGATGTTCGAGAACGTCGACATGCCGTATGTCGCTTCGATGAAACCCGAGATCCCCACCGTGGGCGACATGCTGCGCAAGTCCGGCTACTACACCGCGTATAAGGGCAAATGGCACCTGAACAGCGCATTCGAGACTGCGCAGCCGGACCACCTGTTCACCAAGGAGATGGAGGCCTACGGCTTCTCGGACTACGTCTGGCCAGGTGATGTGCTGACACACACGCTCGGCGGCTACACCTACGACAACATGATCGGCGGGAGCGCCGTGTCCTGGTTGCGGGACCAAGGCCGCGCGTTGGCCGACGAGAACAAGCCGTGGGCTTTGTTCGTCAGCCTGGTCAACCCGCACGACATCATGTACTTCAACACGGACGCGCCAGGGCAGAGAGTCCAGGACACTGGTCGTCTGTTGATGGAGGCCGCCCGCGCACCTCAGAACGCGCTGTACGAGAAGTCCTGGGATATACCACTTCCGGCGAACCTCGAACAACCCATGAACGAGGCGGGGCGACCCGCTGCGCACGGCGAGTTCCTCAAGGCCTGGGGTTACACGCTGGGGAACATCCCCCCGGAGGAGGAGCGCTGGCGTCGATTCAACGACTTCTACCTCAACAGCATCCGCAGCGTGGACCAGCAGCTTGCGTTGCTCCTCGCAGAATTGGACGCGCTCAAGTTGGCAGACAGGACCATCGTCGTCTTCACCAGCGATCACGGCGAGATGGCTGGCGCGCACGGGTTACGCGGCAAGGGTCCATTCGCCTACCAGGAGGCGATCCACCTCCCAATGCATATCGCGCATCCTGATGTGTCTGGCGGACAGCAGGTTTCGTCTCTGACCGGTCATATCGACCTGGTCCCCACCCTGTTGGAATTCGCCGGCGTCCCGGCCGGTCAACGCGGCGAGGTGGCGGGCCGCGATCTGCCTGGCCGCGATTTCAGTGCGGCGTTGAGCAATCCGGCCGGCTCCGACGAACACACGGTGCGCGATGCCGTGTTGTTCACTTACAGCGGGTTGGCCACCAACGACAGTGAGGCGATCCGGATCGTCGCCGATGCCAAAGCCGCACAACAAGATCCCAAACAGGCGATGGCCACGGCCGGTTACCGACCTGATCTGAACAAACGGGGCAGCTTGCGGACCATGTTCGACGGTCGCTACAAATTCACCCGGTATTTTGCGCCGACCCAGCGTAACTTGCCGCGCGATATCGACGAGCTCTACCGGTTCAACGACGTCGAGCTGTTCGATCTGCAAAGCGACCCGGACGAGATGACAAACCTGGCTGCCACGAAGGGGGAGAACGCCGAGCTGGTCATGGCCTCGAGCGCCAAACTGGAGGCCCTCATCAAACGCGAGATCGGCGTCGATGACGGCCGCGAGATGCCGCACTTCGACACTATCGATTGGACGATCGACCGTCTCGATCTCTAGCGCCCACACAACGGGAAAGACGCCCTGAGTCGCTGGTTGTCGGGTAGTTTGCCGGTGGTGCGCCGCCTCGGTGTGCAGGCGGTACTCGGCGGTAAAGCTTCGACGGACATCCGGCCATCGCCGACTTCCCGTAGGTTGGTCGTCGAGCCAACCCCGGACCGGCCAGGGTGTTGCCGCAACTCGAGGCGTGAGAGGTAACCGATGCGTACGAGAACTAATCGCTCCACGGCAATCGCCGGCCTAGCCGTGGCCGCGCTGATAACCGCAGGCTGCAGCAACGACAGGAGCGTCGAGGCGTCGAAGCCGCCGCAGGTCGGTTTGATTGCCACCTCCGAGGTGCCGGCGCCACCCACCGAGGTGACGCTGATCGGGGAGCGGGACGTCGAGGTGACTCTCACCGGCCCGATCGCAGTGAAGTACTCAACGGCAACCGAGGGTCAGAAGCAGGCGCTCGGCAAGCCGCTGACCGGTAGCCACAACGCGGGAACCCGCGAAAGCGGCGTGGTGTTCCAGCAGTTTCAGGGCGGCGTGATCGTCGCCAAGAATGATCAACCGGGCACACCTGCCTATATCACCTGGGGGAAGATCCGGGAGGCATGGAACGTCGAACGCGATCCGGATGGCGTTCCGGAGGTGATGGGCAAGAACGGCTCACCGGGTCCGCTGGGCGTACCGACCAGCGATGAGAACCCCGTCGGCGATCTGCTGGTGACGACGTTCGAGCACGGCAAGATCACCTTCGATCCGAAGACCGGCGTGGTCGAGGTGACGGTCAACGGCACCGTCGTGCCATCAGGCCTGTAAACGGCAGAGTCCTCACGTTGCTATTGACGTCGACAGACAGACAGCGCAGAGCAAGTCGTCGGCGGGGAGCAGGCACGTTGCCTTCCTGGGCGCTAGCCAGCGAGACAGCAGAGACGCGGAACAAGTCGTCGAAGTCGAGCGAGCGATGATGGCGTTTCTCGGCCTTGAACGGTAGACGAGAACAGCTGGGCGCACCGCCCCAAACACATTTGGCGGCAACGCACCATGCAGCGTTGACTGGCGTGGGCAGCGCAGTAGCCGTCTTCAGCAAGTACTCGCAGATGAGATGCTCCGGACGGTGGTAGGGCCATGACCGCCGCCGACATTGTTCGCGCGGCCATCCGGACCAGCGGTGGCCTGGGTGATGCGTGGTGCTCAGGAGTCGATGTCCGGCAGCCTGACGCGGTTCGTGTCGGTAACCGGATCGTGGTCGTCGAAACGGACGGGGACGATCTCGGCTGGCTGATGACTATCTACGCGATGTCTGGCGACGACGAGGCCACGCCGATCGCGGTCATAGCCGGGGAGAACGGCGCAGTCCGCACGCTCGCGTCGTGGCTGCGCACGACAGCGCGGCCGATGGCGTGGAAGCGTGTACGACCCGGCCTGTACGGGTCCGGTGCGTACGTCGTGGGACGCCTCGACACCGGGGAATGGTTCGCAGAGGGGCCGGGGGTTGACCAAGCCTTCGACGACAAAGCACAGGCCCAGCACGCATGCGATGCCGCTCGGGCGAGGCCTCACATCTAAGATCGACAGACCCGCCCAGAAGCAAGCCCCACAGAGTCGACGGAACCGGCCATAAATGGTCGACGACGCTGTCCGGTCTGGGTCAGGTTGTCATCCGCCGGCTGTGCCGGACAGGGCGACGAACGGGTGCAGTTCGGCCGGGCGCGGGCCAGTCAACAGACGATCCCAGGCGTCGGATCCAATGGACGTCACCATCGACAGATGCTTGGCCGGATCAGGGAAACCGACGGCCGAACCTACCCCGACAGCTCGGCCAGTGCCTCGTGCACCGTCGCCTCGCCACCACTGTCGATGGTGCCGGGCGGCATCAGCGGCGCCAGCGCTGGCTGCGGGTGGGGTGTTGTCACCGCTGGCCCTCGCTGCCGCGGTCGACGGCGGCCAGGGTGAGCGCCCGAACGATGCTGTGGCGGCCCAGGTCCACCTTGAACGCGTTCTGGGCAAGTGGGTGCGCGCCGGTCATCGCGAGGTGCGCGGCGGCGCGAAAGGCCTCCGCGTCGGCCCGCAGTCCGATGAGGCTCTCTTCGGCCTCGGTGAGCCGCCATGGTTTGGCCGCGACACCGCCGAAGGCCAGCGCGGCCCCGACGATCCTGTCGTCTTCGATGCGCAAGCCGGCGGCGACGGAGACCAGCGCGAAGGCGTAGCTGTGCCGGTCGCGGACCTTCAGGTACCAGGAATGGTCGGCGAACGACGACGGCGGCAGCTCGACGCCCAGGATCAGGTCGTGTGGGTCCAACGTGTTGTCGACCTCGGGGGTGTCCCCGGGCAGGGCGAAGAACTGATCGATGGGGATCGTGCGTCGTCCTCCCGTGCCTTGCACATGGACGACGGCATCGACGATGGCGAGGGCGACCGCCATGTCTGACGGATGAATCGCCACGCAGTGCTCGCTGGCACCGAAAATGGCGTGCTCGCGGTGAAAGCCGTTGCGCGCGGCGCACCCGCTACCCGGGGTGCGCTTGTTGCACTCGGAGAAGGTGGTCTGCATGAAGTACGGACAACGGGTGCGCTGCAGCAGGTTTCCCCCCACGGTGGCCATGTTTCGGAGCTGCGTGGTGGCCCCGCTGAGGATGGCGTGCGACACCACCGGGTACTGCATACGGATAAGCCGGTGGTTGGCCAGCGCGCTGTTCGTCACACCCGACTCGATGAACACCCCGCCCGAGTCGGTCGACGTGATCGACGTGAGCGCGAGTCTTCGCAGATCGACAAGGGCAGAGGGCTCTTCGACGCCGCCCTTCATCAGGTCGAGGAGATTCGTCCCCCCGGCGAGGTAAGTCGCTCCATGCGCTGCGGCGTCGATCGCATCGTCGACAGTCTGGGCATGCCGGAAGGCGAAGGTCTTCACGCGGTGTGATCCTCGGTGTCACATTCGGCGGCGATGTCGATCGCCTCGACGATATTGGCATAGGCGCCGCACCGACAGATGTTGCCTGCCATGCGTTCCCGGATCTCGGCGTGCGTCAGCCGGGTACACCCTGTGAGCACGTCAGCACGGGAGCCGTCGAAGGTGCTCATGCTGAGGTCGCCACGCCGGTATTCGGCAAGCATCGCGTGGGCCGATGAGATCTGACCGGGCGTGCAATAGCCACATTGAAATCCGTCGCAGTCGACGAAGGCCTGCTGTAGCGGGTTCAGTGCGCCGCCCTCGGAAATTCCTTCGATGGTGAGCACATCGGATCCGTCGATGGAGGCGGCCAACGTGAGGCAGCTGACCACCCGCTCACCGTTCACCGACACGGTGCACGCGCCGCACAGGCCGTGATCACAGCCCTTCTTGGTACCGGTCAGGTGCAGACGCTCCCGGAGCAGGTCGAGGAGCGTGGAGCGGATGTCGGCCGTGACCTCATGGCTCTCCCCGTTGACGCGTAGATGCAGACGGTGGTCGCCGGTCACGCGGCGCCGCCGGGCTGCTCGAAGGGAATCATCAGGTCCTCCAGAGTAATCGGCAGGTCACGCAGGCGTTTGCCGGTGGCGTGGTGGATGGCGTTGGCGATGGCTGCGGGGACGCCGCAGGTGCCGATCTCACCGATGCCGCGCACACCGATCGGGTCGAGGTGGAAGTCGGGGTGATCGAGGAATGAGATGTCGAAGTCGGGGCGGTCGGCATGGGTGGGAAGGTAGTACTCCCCGAGGGGAAGGGCGGTCGCATCGTCGTAGGGGACCTGTTCGAGCAGTGCCATGCCGAGCCCGAAGGTGATGCCGCCCATGACCTGGTTGCGGGCGAGTTTCGGGTTGAGTACACGCCCGCAGTCCATGACCGCGACCCACCGCGTCACGCTGGCGCGTCCGATCTGTTCGTCGACTTCGACCTCGCAGAAGTGTGCGCCGAACGACTGGAACGCCTGCGTGCTCTGGTCGCCGGAGTCGCTGCTGGTGGAAAACGACAGTCGCTCGCGGTAGGCCGCGGCGGCCCGCGGGTCGACGGTGCCGATGTCGACCGTTGCGGGGTCGGCGCCGAACAGCGGGGAGTCGGCGTCGCCCACCAGCGCGGCGATGAATCGGCGCCGCCATTCGTCGGCAGCGGCGAACACGGCAGAACCCACAGTGGCCGTCGTCTGAGACGCGCCGCTGTAGGGGGCGGCGGGAAACGCGGAATCACCCGACAGAAAACTGACCCGGTCGATCGGGAGACCGGCGGTATCGGCGGCCACCTGGGTCATGCCCGTACGCACGCCGTTACCGACTTCATGTGTGGCGGAGGAGAACTCGACGTGCCCGTCGGCGTCGGTGACCACTCGGCACCCGGCGGGCATGCGTCGGCCGGGATAGGTGGCGGTCGACATTCCCCAGCCCACCTGAACGCCCCCACGCTGCAACGATCGCGGGACCGCCGGGCGGTCTTTCCAGCCGAAGCGGTCCGCGCCCTCCTGGTAGCACTGCAGGAGGTGTTTACCGGACCACGGCTTGCCGCTGGTCTGGTCGGCATCGGCATGATTGCGGATGCGGAGCTCCAACGGATCGATTCTGGCCCGTTCGGCCAGTTCGTCGATCGCGACCTCGAGGGCGAACAATCCGGGGGCTTCCCCAGGTCCGCGCATGAAGCAGGGCGTCGGGGCGTTGATGCGCGCCGTGCGGTGCGATACCACCAGGTGCGGTGAGGCGTAGAGGATTCGGGTGGACAGACCGGCAGGCTCACAGAAGTGCGCCACTGTCGATGTCTCGGTCAGCGTGTGGTGTTCGGTGCTGACGATCGTGCCGTCCTCGTCGGCGATGAGGCGCACGTCCTGTTCGGTGCGGGGACGGTGTCCGGTCGACGTGAACATCTGATCTCGGGTCAGCACCAGCTTGACCGGCCTGCCGACCGCGCGCGCGGCCACCGCGCACAGGACGACGTGCATCCACAGGAAGCTCTTCGATCCGAAGGCGCCGCCCACGAGCGGCGACAGGACACGGATCCGGTCCTCGGGGATGCCGAGATAGGCCGCCAGCGCGGTACGCTCGCCGGCGATCCACCGGGTGCTGTCGTGCACGGTCAGCTGCTCACCGTTCCATTCGGCGATGGTCGCGGAGAGTTCTATCGGGTAGTGCGCGTTCACCGGCGTCGTGTACCGCGCGTCGACGCGCAAGGCCGACCTCCCGCGTTCGGGAGGCTCGCCGCGTCGGTCCTGCAGCTTCTCCTCGTCGAGTTTGACGAAGTGATCCGGCAGATAGCTACCGTGCCGGATTCGGCCACTTTCCTCATCGGGTGCCGCCGGCTCGGTGAGCACCGCGCGGGCCGTCGTCTGCGCGGGGAGTACGTCGTAGTCGACCGTGAACAGAGATGCGGCGGCGGCGGCGTTCTCGAGCGTGTCGGCGACCACCACGGCCAGGTGCTGACCCACGTGCTGGACGGTCAGGTCCGACAGCGGTGGGCGCCGCTCCAGGGGCAGGTCGAACGTCAGCTCGTGCGGGAGCTGGCCCAGTGCGGGGCAGTTGAGTGGGGTGAGCACGTGCAGGACACCGGACGCCGATCCGACCTGCTCGGCGGCGCGGCGCACGGACTCCTCGGTCACGCGCCCATGCGGGATCTCGGTCTGCACGAGCACGGCGTGGGCCAGGCCGGGAACGTCCACGTCGGCGGTGTAGCGGGCGCGCCCGGTCACCTTGTCGAACCCTTCGACGCGGCTGACCGGCCGTCCCACGCGCTCGGATGCCGTCCGCATACTCTTCTGACCTCCCTACGTAGTGACAACTCCATCCTGACTGGTGCGTGCCGACACATCATCAGTCATGTGACTGACGCCGGCACGGCGGGCGGGAGTTGAGTCACCTAACTGATGACACCGACCCCGCCGGGATCACACTCGATGACGTGTGGTTCTGTTCGCTGGAGGCCACGCCGGGATGCCGGTGCGCGCCGCTGCTGGGGGTTGCCGCAACTATGGACCGGTAACTGTCTTACAAAACGTCGTACACTGTAGCTATGGCTGACACAATTACCTTCCGGCCCGACGAAGACACATCGAGGGCGCTGGAGGTCCTGACCAAAGACGGTACGGCTGTGTCGGCAGCCGTTCGGTCTGCTCTTATCGATGCCGCACGACGGAAGGCTGGCGCGGCGATTCGTGCCGAGGCGGAGAGACTCGCCGAAGACGAGTCTGATCGCGCTGAGGCCATGCAAGTGCTGCGCGACATGGAGACGCTGCGTGCGTGGTGAGGTCTTTCGGTTGCAGTCCGCGAGGGGGAGTCGCGGTCATGAGCAGTCCGGTTCCCGATACGCGGTAGTCGTCCAGTCAGATCAACTACCGCTGTCGACCTGGCTGGTTGCGCCGACATCCACCTCGGCTCGCGCTGCCAGCTTCCGACCCGAGATCGAAGTCGGCGGCGTGAAGACCCGAGTGCTTGCTGAGCAGACCGCAGCTGTCGACCCGGGCCGGCTCGGCAAGAGCGTTGGGTTCCTAAGCTTGGACGACTTGCGCCGCGTTGATGCGGCCCTGCGTGTCGTGCTGGAGCTATGAGCGCTTTGACACCATTATCGCTGCCAGACAGAGACGACGAAAGCAATCGGTAGGCACTGCATTACGGCGTACTTTAACTGACATAATGTAGCTTATCGGTAAAGGCAGATACTGGTGACATCCGTTGTAAGCGGTGACGCGACCAGACTTCACCCGGAAGTCCGCCGCGCTCCCGAGGGCCAGTCTCTGACGCCCCCGGTTTTGATTCCCGTCGATCACCGGCTCGATCACCCAGTGCGGCCAGTCTTCCAACCGCCGGAGGCCGCATCTCGTAACGGCTCCGCGCCGGTGATGTGAACACCCTTCGTTCGGGACTCCGCCGCGCACCGCCCCCGCGCAATCCAGTGAACCGGTGCATTTTGTCACTGTGACGTATTCGGCTTGATCGAGCGACCGTTTCCTCAGATGAGCGACATTCAAGTTCCGTCCTCCGCCGATCGGGGGCTCGTCCGTCAACTCGACGACGCACCGAACCGGTAGATGGCGAACAGCGACCCGTCGGCGTCGCGGAGGTAGGCGCTGCGCACGCCACCCGGGTTGTCCGTTGGCGCGACGACCGAGGTGGCGCCCTTGTCCAGCGCCCGCGCGTAGGTGTCGTCGACCTCGTCGACCTCAACCCCGAACGTCGCGTAGGTGCCCACGTCGGGCGTGGCGGGAATGATGCCGCCGGCGATTCCACCCGCAACCGGTGATGCCGCGAGGTAGATGTCGGCGTCACCGTTGAACTCCCAGCCGAACAATTCGCCGTAGAACTCGGCCGCGCGGGCAACATCGCTGCTCGCCAATTCGAACCACGTCACTTTGCCGCGAGCCGGACTTGCCATGTGCGTCTCCTCTGTGAACGCTGGAACCGTGTGCGAAGGATAGGACGAAAATATCTTGATGGCCAAGAGTTCTGCCGATGGCGGCCCGGTCGTCGATCCGTTCATGGTCGCAGTGCGCCACCTCGGCGCCGCCCTCGACCGTTACGACGAGGCGGCCAGTCGCGCGCTCGGCATCGGCCGATCGGATCTGCGAGCGCTCAACCTCCTCGAACATGGGCCGCTTACCGCAGGTGAGATCGGCGACCGACTCGACCTGACCTCCGGTTCCGTAACCGCGCTGATCAACCGCTTGGAAACAGGCGGAATGGTGCGGCGCGTAAAGGACGGCAATGACCGGCGAGTGGTCCGGGTGCAGCTAGAGGACGCGGTGTACGCGTCATTCGCCCGTATCTATGCGCCCTGCGGGCGCGCAGTGGCATCGGTGTCGGCGACGTTACCGCCGGCGACGCGCGACGCGGCAGTCCAGGCTGTCGTGGACGCCGCGACCGCCATCGAACGCACCCGCGACGCGCTCACGGACGGCGCGTACGAGTTGCGCTGAGTGAGCGGCATCCGTGGGTCATGGATGCCAGCGGCGGCGAAGCGACGGCGGGACAACGAACTCTTGGTCGCTCCGGTTGGTCGCGGTGACGGCCTGCGCTTCGGACTCAGAGGATGCGGGCCTTGACAATACGGATTCTCGTCAGCAGCCCTGGCGGTGAATCCGGTGGTGGGAAGTGTTCACTGGATCCAAGCATGACTTCGGCGAGATCGGTCAAGAGTTCCGGAGCGCCGCCGTCGACGATGCGCGCCTCGCCGGTCACGCTCAGATACGGCGTCGGAATGTCGGGGTGTGCTTGCTTGGACAGGATCGTCACCGCCACGCGCGGGTCGCGTCGGATATTGCGCGTCTTCTGGTATTCGGCCAGGTGCGCGCTGACCAGTTCGTCCCCGTCAGGCGTGGACTGCAGCGCTATCCACACGACCGACACCTGGGGGCTGCCGTCGGGGTTGAGCGTGACCAGTGTGGCATCGGCGCCGTCGCCGATGAGGGCGCGGGCGTCGTCGTCGAGTTTCATGGGTTCCCTTCGTGTCGATCGTCGCCACAACCCGTTCACGACGAGCGCCGTCTTGACGGGGCGTGTTTCGCACTCCACCCCACTAAGCAGCTTTCTGACTGCTGTTGTTCCGAGACCAGGGTTTTCGCTGATCGCAAGTATGCCGAGCAGTCTCACCTGATCGCTTCAACGGGCAATCGGTTACCGCCGCAAGCTCGGCCAGCAGGGCGCTCAGTACATCGGACGCCACCTCGAGTTCTGCGCGAAATTCCGAGAACCGGGATCGTGTTGGTAATGCTCGTCGGCAGGAGACTGCGCCGCCAGCCTTCGCACCCTGGCTTGCCACCCTCAGCAGCGCGGCTCCTCACCGTCGACGCAGGGTCAGCGCCAGGTGTGTGCCCTCGGGCAGATGCCCGGACGGGAGCAGCGCGATCCAGCCGCCGCGGCTGAGGACGATCTCGATCAGTTCATCGACGACGTCGTCGATGACATCGGGATGGTCGACGTCATCGGCCGGTATCAGGTTGTCACCGTCGGGCGCCAGCCGCGCCGGGTAGAAGAAATCCTCTTCGACCGCGAGCATCTCGGGTCTCTCCCAGCGCGCCGCCATCCACGCGGTGTCGACGTCACGCAACACGCGGTCCTCGCCGGCGCGCCGGTCGATCAGCTCAAGGGCCTCGGCGGCCCGTGAGCGCAGATACTCGTCGAGCACTGGCCGCACCAAATCGCTGAGCGCATCGGTCGGCGTCTTGAGATGGTTGCCGGGGACCAGGCCCGCCAGGCGGGACATGTTGCGAGACAGCCGGCGGAACTTCGACCCGGTGGGCTCAGCGGCTACGACGACCAGGGGCATGGGGTTGAGCCGAAGCGCAGCGCCGAGGGCTCGATCGACCCGACGCAGGAAGTCGTGGTAGCGCTCCGCATCCCGGCCGCCGTTTCTGCCGTAGGTGCGACGGTGGGCAGGAAAAGCGTTCCCCGGCGCGGGTGACAGCACCGTCCCGTGGCCGTGCAGAAGCCGCGCCTCGTCCAACGACAGCAGCAACACGGTGTGTCGTGGGGAATGCTGAAGGCTGCGGACCAGGTCACGGGTCGCGAAAGTCGGATCGATCACGCACCGATCGACAACGGGGACCGGGAGGGTGACCCGGCATTGGTGCGATCGGCTGAGGAAGAAGGCCACCGCGCGGTCGGTCGGCTCGTGGACGGCGCGGGAGATCATGTCCGAGAGCATGTCCAACAGTGGTCCGCGATCATCGATCGCCTCGTCGCGAAGCCGTGCATCCGCCTCGGCGGCCAGTTTGAGAAGCCTTGTCGCATCGGCTTTGTCCAGCAATCGCCCGGGGGCAGTGTTCGCGAGCAGCGAGATACTGGGGTAGGCCCGCATTGACTGCAGGACGGTCACCGTGTCGGCGTTCAGCGGAGTGGTCGCACCGCCTCGGTAGGTACGAAATGCTGCCGTCGGATCAGCCAGGTTGGCGGCATTGACAGTGTCATCGGTCAGACTCACAACACGTCCTATCTGATCGCCGCGACCAGTTCGGGGCGGCGTTTCACGTGATGCGGTCTTCCTCACCCGCAGTGCTGCGGGCTCCTCCACCGGACCGGGATCTGCCCGGATCGTGCTGACGATGGCGGACGTCGAAGAGGTACTCCCCTACACAGCAGAATGCCGAATTGTGTTTCGCGTGTCAAGGTTCACTTGTCATCCTGGCCCCCAGTTGGCGGAGGCCTCATCAAACGTGACTGCAGATCCTCACCGGGACGTCGTCGCGGTGCTTCGGTGGACGATCACGGTCACTTTGCTTCTGAACCAGGCAGGCAGTGACTACGCTGTCGACCAAGCACGCGGTAGCTGGCCGGTCAGTGAGGGGAAGATTCTGACCAGAAGAATTCGGGTCGCCCAGTCGTTCACGGCGGCCATCGTCATGGCGCTCATGGCGGTCAACCAGGGGGCTCCCAGCGCATCCGCTCAGCCGTGCCCAGACATCGGGGTGGCGTTCGCGCGCGGAACCTCGGAGCCTGTGGGCGTTGGCACCGTCGGACAGGCATTCGTCGACTCGGTGCGGGCACAGGCGTTTCCACGCACCGTCGGGGTACACGGCGTCAACTATCCCGCCAGCAGCGACTTCTTCGGCCCGGGCTTCACCCAGAACGTGGCCACCGGGGCCCGCGATGTTCTCGACCACGTCCGCGGAGTGGTCTCGGTGTGCCCGCAGACCCAGATGATCCTCGGCGGATATTCACAGGGCGCCATGGTCAGCGCGTTCGCTACCTCCGACGTGTTGCCTGCCGGTCTCCCGCCCGAGGCCGCGCCGGCGCCGTTGCCGCCGGAGATCGCCGACCATGTCGCCGCCGTCGTGCTGTTCGGCAGGCCCAACGGGCCTGCCCTGGTCAAGTACGGCGTGCCGGCGCTCGGCGCCAGTCCCACGTACGCCGCCAAACTGCTCGCGTTGTGCGCGCCCGGCGATTCGGTGTGCGCCGGCGACCCGGCCGCCCCCGTGGACCCGGTCGCGCATGGGCAGTACGCGGCGAACGGAATGGTAGGCAGCGCCGCTGCATTCGCCGTCAGCCGCATTCCGGCCGCCCTGCCGCCCCCACCACCTCTCCCCTGATCGCCCCGGAACCCGCCGCACCGGATTCGTCACGGTGACGGGGGTGGACACAGCGCGGCACCGCAATCACGGAACCTGGCGTAGTCATTCACCCACGCCCACGTCACCTACGGGGCGATGAACAACTCAGCCGCCGCCCGACCCTGCTGCACCTTGACCAAGGTGTACAACTATTCGATAGGATTTGTCGAATATTCGACTTAACCAGGCTAGGCGCCTCCACCGGGGCTAAACTTCCGCTGCAGAGTTGCTCACACACCTGTCTATCCGGGACGGCGCGGCCAGCCGAGCAGTCGCGACATCGGGGTGTCCTCGGGGAAAGTGATCATGACATTTGCCGACAAGTACGGCCCCTGGGCTCTGGTCGCCGGCGCCTCCGAGGGGGTCGGTGCCGCCTTCGCCGCTGAGCTGGCTGCCCGCGGACTCAACGTTGTCTTACTCGCCCGACGACAGCACGCCCTCGACGAGGTCGCCGACGCGGTCGAATCCCGGTCGAACGCCCAGACGCGGACGTTGGTCGTCGACCTGTCCGAGGGCAGTGCAGCCGAGAAGATTGCCGCCGCGACAGCTGATCTCGATATCGGAATGCTCGTGTACTGCGCGGGATCAGACACCGAAATAGTGCCCTTCCTGGACAACAAGCTCAGTTCTGCTGAGGCGATGCTGCAGCGAAACTGCTTGGCCCCGATGCAACTGACCCACCATTTCGGGCAGTCGATGGTGGAGCGCGGCCGCGGCGGGATCATGCTGTTGAGCTCTGGTGCGGCATTCGTCGGGGCCCCGAGCATGGCCGTCTACGGCGCGACAAAAGCCTTCGACATGATCTTCATGGAGGGCCTGTGGTCCGAACTCAGAGACCACGGCGTGGACGCACTGGGCGTGGTTCTCGGCACCACCGACACGCCGGCCTTGCGACGAGTACGCCAGTCTCGGGGCCTGGCGGGACCCGATGAGCCTGTGCGCGGAGCAACCAGCCCGCAGGAGGTGGTGACTGCCGCCCTCGAGGACCTGGGCAAGACGCCTACGTGTATGGCCGGACGGCAGATTCGATGGGGTTCGCGAATCCTCAGCCCGATACCGCGACAGCTCCAAGTTCGCCTGATGGCGTTCATGAGCCGCCGCGAGATGGGAGGCAGTCATTACACGTGAAGCCCGGAACCTCTCCGACAACGAAGAGCCGACGGTGAAGAGCATCATGGACGACCATCACAAGATCACGGAAGTGCTAGTGCGGTACGCGACCGGCATCGACAGCCGCGACTGGAAACTGTTCCGCACCTGTTTCACCGACGACGCTCACTTCGACTACGGATATCTGGGCACGTTCGAGAACCCCGACAAGCTCACCGAATACATGCGCAGATCCCACAGCGGTCCATCGATGCACCGGCTCTCGAACTTCGCCACGGTAGTCGACAACGACCACGCCACCGCGCGAACCTACGTCGACGCCGTCGTCATGGGCCCAAGAGGTTTCGGTGTCACCAATGCCTTCGGCTGGTACGACGACGAACTGCGGCGAACACCGGCTGGTTGGCAGATCGCCTTTCGCAGAACCCAACTACACGGGATCAGACTCCCCGGTCCCCTTGCGCTGATACCCCCGGCGTTCGCCAACCGGCTGGCCGGTCTCGGCACGCGGCTGAGTCGGAGATGACGAGCTATGCGACGCCGGGCCTCTCGAGGCGCCGGTTACCGCACTTGTCGGTCCACACCACGGGGCACGGTCGCGCACGGCCAGAAAGGAATAGAACACGATGTCCAACCTGGCGGTGGTGACCGGCGGCACCGGGGGGATGGGGTTGGCGGTCGCCCGCGCCCTTGGTCGCGACGGCCCGGTCCTCATCTGCGACCTCGACCAGCAACGACTCGATACCGCGCGCGCCGAACTCCGCGACGTCGGAGTGAACTGCAGCACCACAGTGTGCGATGTCAGCGATCCACAGTCCGTACGTCGCATCACCGAGCATGCGTGCAGCATCGGTGATGTCACGTCGGTCGTGCATACCGCTGGACTCAGCCCGAGTATGGGCTCAGCCGAGCTGATCCTGCGCATCAATGCAATGGGCACGGTACTGCTCAACCAGGCCTTCCTGGAGATTGCCCACGACCGAATGGCCCTGGTCAATGTTGCCTCTACTGCCGGGCACCAGCTTCCGAAGCTCCTCCGGCCGACATCGCGATACCGGCGGGCGTTCGAGGATCCCGAGAGCCTCAACGCAGAGCTACTGTCGATCTGCAACCGCTTTCCACGCCAGCGCCGCCCACAGATCGCCTACGTGTTGAGCAAGAACTTCGTGATCTGGTTCAGCGCAGCCATGGCCGCCCGGTTCGGCGCCAAAGGTGCACGCGTATTGTCGGTGTCTCCGGGTTCCTTCGACACGACGATGGGACGGCTGGAAGAGTCCCGCGGCGCCGCAGCGATGGCCGAACTCGGCGCGCTGAAACGCTTCGGCCGCCCAGAGGAGATCGCGGAACTGCTGGCCTTCTGCGCCGGCGCCAAGCCCGGCTTCCTGACCGGCAGCGATATCATCTGCGATGGCGGCTCGACCGCGGCGATGTCCGTGTCGACGATGATCGACATGGCACGTCGGCACTGAACCGTTCGGCGAGGCCGCTAGGAGGGCCATGAGCAGCTGGTCGCCGCCGACGCGGCGGGTGGTGGACGTCGTCGAGTTCCTGGTGCAACGCGGCGAGCAGCGTTGTCGCCTCAGCGATGTCGCCCGCGAACTCGACTTGAACCAAGCCACCGCGTACGCGATCCTGCAAGAACTGTGCGCGGGAGGCTGGACCACCCGCGACCCGTCGAGCAAGACCTTCACCATTGGGCCGGCATTTGTGGCGATGGCCCGCCAACTCGAGCAGACCCGGCCGCTCACGCGATCGTGCAGTGCAGCTGCGCAGGCACTTGCCGGCGAGACCGGCTTCGCCGCGTCCGTCTCGGAGCGGCTCGATGACGTGCTGGTCGTCGTCGACTTCGTCAGCGCCCCCGATGCGCCGTTTCGCATGTCCCCCGGTGAACAGCTGCCGTTCGCCGCACCCTTCGGGCCGTGCTTCGCCGCGTGGGATGTGGCCGAGCAACGCGATCACTGGGTGGCGCGCAGCGGCGTCGAGAATGCCACGCTGGCAGCCCAACTCGAGGACTACCTCAACGCCACCCGTGACCGTGGCTTCAGCGTGGAACGCATGTCGGCGCCGATGGCGCGGACAGTACAGGCAATGCTGCAGCTGCATGCCGAGGACGTCTCCGATTCGATGCGCGCGCACATCAACGGGGTGCTCAGCGAGATCACCACCGCCGCGGCGCTGAGCCCGGATGGGCAGACGGCCGCACTGCCAGTCGGGGCTCTCACCGCACCTGTCTTCGACCGGCACGGTCGTGCCGCGCTGAACGTCGGCGTCCACCCGTTCCGAGAACTCACGGCCCAACAGATCCTGCACATCGGCGGCCAAGTCGCGCGCCACGCACAGGCAATCAGTGTCGCGCCACCTGCACCGAGCTGAACGACAATGTGGCGCACTCAGGAAGCGGGACGCCGGCGACGCCACTTGACGTCACCACCATCGCTCCCTAATCTTCGGTTATCCAAAGGATCATTTTGAATAATTGATTACGGCGGAGCCTCCTCCTCGGGGGAGCTCCCGAGGAGCACGCCATGGATGACGCCGGGTGGCGCGACATCGAAGAGATCAAGCAACTGAAAGCGCGCTACTGTCGGCTTCTCGACACCAAGGACTGGGCCTCGTGGCGCAGCGTCTTCGCCGATGATTTCGTCAGCGACACCTCGGAAGCCGGAGGGCAGATCGTCTCGGGCGCCGACGAGTTCGTGGCCTTCACCCGAGGCAACATCGGGAAACCGAGTCAGCCCACAGTCCACCAGGTTCACGCGCCCGAAATCGAGTTGCTGTCAGCCACTTCCGCCCGTGGAGTGTGGGCTCTCGAGGACGTCGTGGCGCTGGCTCCCGGCGTCAATCTCAGGGGATACGGGCACTACCGTGAGACCTACGTGAAAACTGAAGGACGCTGGTACATCAAGAGTTCCAAGCTCACTCGGTTACGCGAAGACATCTTCAATCCGCTGTTCTCTGTCCGCATCACAGACCGGGTACGTCGGGTGGGTGCGAAACTCGTCAAGAACCGAAAATCGTGACAGTCCCCATCCTGGTCACCGGCGCCTTCGGCCAGGTCGGTAGGCGCTGCGTCGCGAATTTGTTGGCGCGCGGCCACACAGTAGTTGCCTCCGATCTGCGGACCGAAGCCGCGCTGTCCGTCGTACGCACCTTGGCCGACCAACACACTCCTGGCACGTTGCTGCCCGCCTATGCCGATCTTCTCGACCCGGCCGCGATCGGCTCACTCGTCGCCCGACATCAGCCGCGGGCAATCGTCCACCTTGCCGCCATGCTCTCACCGGTGTCGTACCGCAACCCGGAACTGGCCCGGCGCATCAATGTCGGCGGTACAAGAACTCTGGTCCGTGCAGCGCAGGGTCTGGCTGCGCCACCGCTGTTCGTCTACGCCTCGAGTGCCGGCGTCTATGGGTCGCGCAATCCCTATCGCCACCCCGAACGCCTCTCCGCGCAGACGGCGGTCGACCCTGTCGACCAGTACGGCGAGGACAAGATGCTCGCCGAACGAATCATCGTCAATAGTGGTCTTTCCCATGCGATCCTGCGTCTCGGCGGCGTGATCTCGCCGGACGGCGCCGGTGCACTCAACCGTGACTACCTGTTACTGATGAGAGCCACGCCGGGCGACAATCGACTGCACACCGTCGACGCGCGCGACGCTGCGTTGGCCTTCGCCAACGCAGCCGAGCGGCCGGACTCGGTCGACGGCAAGATATTGCTGATCGGCGGGGACGACAGCCACCTGAACCTGCATCGTGACGTCGAAGATGACATCCTCCAGGCCATCGGCCTCGGCCGACTGGGTCCACAAGCCAGCCTGCCGGGCGACCCCGACGACGATCGCGGCTGGAGTTTCACCGGCTGGCTCGACACCACCGAGTCCCAGGCGCTACTCGACTATCAACACCACAGCTGGGCCCGCACCGTCGACTGGGTGGCCAGTTCGCAACCCCGCGCCGTCCGCGTCATCGCCGGCGCTCTGGGCCCGCTGGCGCGACCGGTGGTTCGGACGGCCTTGACCCTGCAGCGACGAGCAGAGCGCAGAGGGCCATATGCCGATCCATGGACTCTCATCTCCGCAAAACTGGGCTCGGGAGTCTTGGCATCCAACGTCGACCCCGCGCCGACCTGATCGACACCAAGCCATCTGGCGCTGACATCTCCTCTACACTCGCGCTGTGGACGTCAACGGAACCAGCGCAATTGTCACCGGCGGAGCATCGGGCATCGGGGCCGCCACCGCCCGGCTGCTGGCATCTCGGGGTGCCCGCGTCGTGATCGCCGACATGCAGGCCGAGCGCGGCCAGGAACTCGCTCACGAGATCGGCGGCGCTTTCGTCAGCGTCGACGTCACCGACACCGGGCAGATCGAGGATGCCGTCAACACTGCTGTCGACCTCGGACCTCTTCGCTCGCTGGTCAACTCGGCCGGAATCGGGTGGGCCCAACGAACCATCGGCAAGGACGGCGAGTTCGCCTCCGCACACAACCTCGACGCCTACAAGAAGGTGCTCGCCATCAACCTGGTCGGCACCTTCGACTGCATCCGGCTCGCCGCAACGGCGATGAGCCGGCTCGATCCCGCAGACTCCGGTGAGCGGGGCGCGATCGTCAACATGACCAGTGTCGCCGCGTTCGACGGCCAGATCGGTCAGGCCGCGTACTCGTCATCCAAGGGCGGCGTGGTCGGGTTGACGCTGCCGGTGGCCCGCGACCTGTCGGCCGTCGGGATCCGGGTGAACACCGTTGCGCCCGGGCTGATCGACACACCGATCTACGGCGAGGGTCCGGACTCGGAGGCGTTCAAGGCCAAGCTCGGTGAGTCTGTGCTGTACCCCAAGCGGCTCGGCAAGCCCGAAGAGCTGGCGTCGATGGTGGTGGAACTGATCACCAACTCCTACATGAACGCCGAAGTGGTCCGCGTCGACGGCGGCATCAGGATGCCACCGAAGTAAGCGCCTCTCTCGCCGCGGCCGCGTGCCGCGATGACTGTCGAGACGACCTGAGGTCTACTCGATCATGCGGAGATTGATCTACTCGTTCGGCGTATCCCTGGATGGCTTCGTCAACGACCGTGGCGGGGGCATCGACTGGAGCGAACCCGACGACGAGCTGCACCAGTTCCACAACGACAGGTACCGCGAGTTCGAGATCTCGCTGCACGGCCGCCGACTCTACGAGCTGATGGCCGAGCACTGGCCCTACGTCCCCGACACCGCGGGGCCCATCGAGCGCGAGTTCGCCGCCCTGTGGACCGAGAAGCCCAAGGTCGTGTTCTCACGCACCCTGACCGAGGTGCACTGGAACAGCACGCTCGTGCAGGCGAACGCCGTCGAGGAAGTCCGCGCGCTCAAAAATGGCGGTGACGGCATGATGGAGATCGGCGGGGCCAACCTCGCCGCATCGGTGATGCCGTACGGCCTCATCGACGAGTACCAGCTGTTCGTCTCACCGGTCGTTCTCGGCGGCGGCACGCCGATGTTCCCGCCGCTGGACAACCGCCTCCACCTGAGGCTGACCGAGACGAAGAATTTCGAGTCCGTGCTGATGCTGCGGTACGTCACCGGTTGAGCGGCACGGCGACAACACCGTCGCGCCGGACGCTCTTCTGCGCTGCTCGAAGTACAGCGCCCACGAATTGACCTCCGGGTGGGTGGCCAGCAGCGCGCGCCGCTGACGTTCCGTCATCCCGCCCCACACCCCGTATTCCACCCGGGTGTCGAGCGCCTCGGCGGCGCATTGCACGACGACCGGACAGTGGCGGCAGATCTTCGCGGCCTTTTTCTGCGCGGCGCCCTGCACGAACAGCTCATCCGGATCGGCGTTGCGGCATCGCGCCTGCGACATCCACTCGGCACGCGCCTCGAGCCGTCCGTAGTCGCGGTCCATGTCCTCTGCCCCTTCACGACGGGCCGGCGGCAAGCTGGTCTGCGATCCCCGACGCCTCGTCCAGCAAACGGTAGTGACAGACCACGGCCCGCGATCAGGAGCAAAGTGCCCCGGCTCGGTGGGACTTTGGTCGTTCGGCCCGGCCGCGTGCTCCCAGGTTTGTTCAGCCGGTCGCGTCGCCCGCGTCGGTGGTGCCGCATCGCCAGCACGGCGACCCCGGATCATCGTTGAAGGCGCCGCACTCGGGACAGACATGGTCGAGCCAGCACACCGGATCGCCGACGTCTGAACCGAGACCGGAGCCGTCGTCAGCCATGCACCGATGCTAGCCACCGATCGACCTTCGGCGATCAGCTCAGCCAACGGCGCCAATCGCCTGCGGGTGCACGCGTGGGCAGTGCACACTCGCGTAGCGGGGGCAGGCACCTGATGTGGAGGTACCTCGATGAGCAAGACCATCCCTCCCCTTGACCTGGGTTGGCTGCTGATGGAGTCCCCGGGCGGCACCACCCACGTCGGGGCAATGCTGCTGTTCCAGAAGACGTCCCGCGCCGGCGCGCCGGTCCGTGAGATCGTGGAGTCGTACCGCAGGTGCCGTCCGCTGCCACCTTTCAACTACCTGCCCCAGCTGCTTGGTGTCGGAGCACCACACTTCCGGGAAGTCGACACGTGGGATTCCCACTATCACGTCCAACACCTCGCGCTGCCCTCCGGCAGCTCCTACGACGACCTGCTACGGCTGGTCGCGGATCTGCACGAGCCGATGCTCGACCGGCATCGTCCACTGTTCCGGTGCTGGGTCATCGACGGCGTTCCGGGCAACAGGTTCGCGATCTACACCAAGACCCACCACAGCATCATCGACGGCGTATCCGGGCTGAAGAAGTTGTACGAAGGACTCAGCACGTCCACCGAGCGCACCATCCCCACACCGGCGTTCGCCCTCCCGACTCCAGAACCGCCGCCCGCGCCGCCGCACCCCGGCCTTCACCGGCTTCTCGACACGATCCACAGCGCCGTCGTGCAGGTCGGCACGGTCAACCAGATCTCACTCAGTGCCGCCCGAAAAGCCGTCAGCGCAGCGTTGGGATCACACGTCGAGGGCAGTCTGCCGTTCGTCGCGCCACACGCTCCCACCAATGCACCGGCTCAACAGGCGCGCGGGTTCGCCACGCTGTCCGTGCCACTGGCCGAGATGCACCGCATCGCCCGACAACACCACGCCACGCTCAACGATGTCGCGGCCGCCATCATCGACCACGGCCTCCACGCCTATCTGCGTCAGGCCGGCCAGGCCTACGCCCACGAGCTGGTGGCCATGTGTCCGGTCTCGCTGCGCGACGACAGCGACAGCGCCGTGGGTACGCGGGTGTCGGCGCTGTTCGTCCGCCTGGGCAGGCCCGAGGCCACGATGACGGACAGACTGCGGGAGGTGGTGCACTCCGTCGCTTCAGCCAAGGACGAACTGGGGGCCATGTCGACGAACGCAGCGATGACCTTCGCCGTTGCGCTGGTGGCTCTGGCCGGCGCAGGGGCGTCGACGCATCTGGACCGCGTGGGTCACCCCGCATGCAATCTCGTCATCTCGAACATCCCCGGAAACACCGAACCGCATTACCTCAACGGCGCGCCCTTGATCGGCATCTTTCCGGTCTCGGCCCTGGCCGCCTCCATCGGACTGAACGTGACGCTGAGCTCCTACTGCGACACCATGAACTTCGGCTTCGTCACCAACACGGCGGCGATCAGCGATGTGCAGGCCCTGGCCGAGTTCACCGGAAAGGCATACGCCGAGCTGACCGCGGAATCCGCCCGCGCGTAGCGTCGACGCAGGGTCAAGACCGCTGACGTGCCGAGGAGTTCGCGACCGGCCAGCGTTCGGTGATCAACTCCGTCATCGCGTCCACCCAGGCGTCGTCGAGAACCGCATCGGGACGGATCAGGATGCGGAAGATCGCCGTACCCGCCACGACCTCGGCGAGCAACGGCAGCTCATCGTCGTCGCGGCGCCGCTGCCCGAAGCGCGATTCGAAGGCGCTCAGGTTGCCCGCCAGCCGAGCGATCATCAGTTTGTGCAGCTCGGGGTCGGCAACCGTGTCGGCGATCAAGCCCGGCAACGCCACCCGCACCTCGGGTCTGTCGAACATCGTGCGCATCGCCTGCACCAGCCCGCGAATGTCGGCGTGGATATCGCCTGAACCGTTGGGCGTGAAGTTCGCGTCCTCCGACAGCACGGCTTCGTGGACCAGGTGCACCTTCCCCGACCACCGCCGGTAGATCGCGGCGGTGGTCGTTCCGGCGTGTGCGGCGATCGCCGACAGCGACAGCGCCGAGTAGCCGGTCTGCACGATCAGCTCGCGGGTGGCCGCGATGATCGCAGCGTCGATCCTGCTGTCCCGCGGCCGGCCCGGCGTCGGCCGCGCGGCGGTCTTGCCATCGGTGGCTTGATCTGCTGTCATGGTCCCCACAATTCCGATACAGGTCGTATCGTATCTTAATGGAGGGTGTTGTGAGTCTGAGCCCGCTCGACGAGTATCCGATCCACCAGACGCCGTCACCGATCGCGACACCGGCAACCTCGGATCGGAACTTCTACGATCGGTCCTACTTCAACGTGCTCGATCGCCAGGGCCGCTTCATGGCGCTGACCGGCATCGGGTACTACCCCCGCCTGGGCGTCAAGGATGCCTACTTCCTCGTCCGCCGCGGCGACACCCAGACCGCCCTGCACTTCAGTGACGCCGTCGACGACGACCGCCTTCACCAGCACGTCAACGGATATCGTCTCGAGGTCGTCGAACCGCTTCAGGAGCTGCACCTGACGGTCGCCGAAACCGAGGGCATCTCGGCGGACCTGACATGGCGCGGGTTGTTCCCCGCCGCACTCGAGCGGCCGCACGAGATGCTCACTGAGCGGCGAGTCACGTTGCAGGCGTGCCGCTTTGCCCAAGTCGGAAGCTGGGAGGGTTGGATCGACGTCGACGGCGAGCGGATCGCGGTCGGGCACGACACCAGTGTGGCGAGCCGGGACCGGTCCTGGGGTATCCGACCGGTCGGTGAGCCGGAGCCCGCCGGGCGGCCCGACGCCGCGTTCCGCGGGATGTGGTGGTTGTATCTGCCGCTGGCGTTCGACGACTACCAGTTGTTCCTGATCCTGCAGGAGGATCCGGACGGTCACCGCAGCCTCTACGACTGCACCCGCCGCTGGCGCGACGGCACCGTCGAACAACTCGACGGTGTGCGCGCCACCATCCACTACACCCCCGGCACCCGGATCCCCCACGGGGCGCACGTCGAGTTCATGAACCGGGCCGGAGACCGCATGAACCTCGATGTCGAGTCGAAGTTGTTCGCGCCCATCGCCTTCGGTTCCGGATACGGCGGCGACACCTCCTGGGGGCACGGAACCTGGAAAGACGGGCCGTTCACCGAGCGGGTCAGCTTCGACCTGACCGATCCGGCGGTGATGGCCCGCGCGCCGTTCAGCCTGATCGACCACGTGGCCTCGGCAGTGTGCACGGAAGCCGACGGGCGTACCGCCCAGGGGGCCGGGCTGTTCGAACACGGGGTGATCGGTCCGCACCACCCGTCGGGCTTCTCCGACTGGACCGACGTCGCGGAATAGGTGACCACCATGAAGATCATGACAGCGCTGTTCGGTCCGACCGACGTCGTACAGAGGGCGACCCTGCTGAAGGAGGCGGGCGCATCAGGCGTGTTCACGTTCGAAGGTCCTCACGACGTGTTCACCCCACTTGTGCTGGCGTCGACGGTTCCTGGCCTGGACGTGATGTCCAATGTGGCTATTGCGCTCCCCCGCAACCCTGTTCAGCTCGCTCACCAGGCCAACGATCTGCAACTGCTCAGCGAGGGCAGGTTCATCCTCGGGCTGGGCACCCAGATCCGCACACAGATCGAGAAGCGTTACGGGGCCGAGTTCGACCGGCCCGTCGCACGGATGAAGGAGCTGGTCGGGGCGTTGCGGGCGATCTTCGCCACCTGGGACACCGGCGAGCGGCTCGATTTCCGCGGTGAGTTCTATCGCCATACGTTGATGACGCCGACCTTCGTCCCCGGTCCCAATCCGTTCGGTCCGCCGCCGATCTACCTCGGCGCGCTCGGACCCCGGCTGACCCGCACCACCGCAGAAGTGGCCGACGGCCTGCTGGTGATGCCGTTCGGCTCGAAGCGCTTCCTGCACGAGACGACGATGCCCGCCGTGCTCGAGGGCCTGGCCGCGGCAGGCCGCAGCGACGACGACTTCGCCGTGGTGCCCGAGATCATCGTGTCGGTGGGTTCCGACGACCGAGACCACGCCTCGACGCGAATGTTGCTGGCGTTCTATGGATCCACCCCCGCCTACCGGCCGGTGCTCGACGCCCATGGGTGGGGCGATCTGCAACCGGAGTTGAACGCGATGTCCAAGCAGGGCCGGTGGCAGGAGATGGCCACGCTGATCGACGACGAGATGCTGCACACGATCGCCGCGTGCGGCACGCCGGCCGAGGTGGCCGCGCACATCCGCGATCGTGTCGAGGGCGTCTCCGACCGGATCTGTCTGTACCAGCCGGGGCCCATCGCGGTCGACGCGCTGGCCGAGATCGTCGATGCACTGGTCTGACGACATGACAGCCGAGACCGTCGAATTCGACGACATCACCGATGCCCGCTTCGGCGGGAAGGCCGCCGGCCTCGCCGAGCTGCGTCGCCTCGGCCTCGCAGTACCGCCGGGGTTCGTGCTCGCCCAGGCCTCCGCACCGAACGCCGCCGAGGTCGCCAGGGGACGCTTCGACAGGATGGCCGCAGCCGGGACGACCCCGGTCGCCGTCCGGTCCTCCGCAGTCGGCGAGGACGGCGTCGACCAGTCCTTCGCCGGCCAGTACGACACCGTGCTGGGCGTCGACTCGGTCGACGCCTTCGCCGCAGCCGTCCGCAGGTGCGCCGAATCGGTGGATTCGCAACGCGCCTCGGCCTACAGCGGGCGTTCCCCCGCCACCATGAACGTCGTCGTGCAGCAGATGGTCGACGCGCGCGCGGCCGGCGTGGTGTTCACCGCCGACCCAGCCTCCGGCCGGCGCGACCTGATGGTCATCGACGCCGTCGCCGGCCTCGGCGAGGCCCTCGTCGACGGATCCGCCTCCCCCGAGCATCTCGTGTGGCACTCCGATGGCAGCACCGCCGTCCACGAAGTGGCCGGGTCGGCCGTTCTCACCACCCGGGACGTCGACGACATCCGGGCGGGAGCTCTGCGGGCCGCGCAGCACTGGGGCCGACCGCTGGATCTGGAATGGGCGATCGACCGGTCCGGGCGGCTGTGGTGGTTGCAGGCACGCCCGATCACCACGCTGCCCGGGGACCTCAACGAGATGGACTCCCCGGTGGCCGGGGCCACGCACGTCTACACCCGCTGCAACATCGGCGAGATGATGCCGGGCGCGTTCTGTCCGTTGACGGCGTCGGTGTCGGGCTTCGCCATCGATTACGCAATGCAGATGACCCAGGTGGTGGCCAGGGCACAGCCGCGCTACGAGTCGCCGTGGCTGCAGGTGGGCTACTTCTACGGGCACATGTTCCTGAACATGACCGAGGGCACCGCGCTGAGTTCCGGAATTCTGGGTAACTCGCTGGAGCAGTTCTCCATGTCCATCTGCGGCCGGGTGATCGACGAACTGGAACCCAAACCGCCGCAGCCCTTCCGACGCAAACTCGGCAACACGATCAGGCTCACCTCCCATGCGCTGTCGGCAGGGCCGGCGATCCGTCGGCTCGACCGCCAGATCGCCGGATTCCGGATACCGACCAGCCGTGACCCCCGCGTCGTGCTGCGTCAGCTGGAGACCGGGGTCGACCTGTACTGTGACGTCACACTGACCCACGTGCGGTCGTCGTCACGCGCCGCAGTCGCGGCCAACGTCCTCGAGAGCCGCCTCATCGCACAGGCGGTCAAGGACGGGCGCAGCGAGGAGGACGGCCGGGCCGAAGCGATGCGCGTGATGGCTGGCGCGGCCGACGTCGAAAGCGCGGTCATGCTCGAGGAACTCGACGCGGTGGTACGTACGCTGGCCGCCGACAACGCGGCTGCCGAGGTCTTTCTCGCCGCTACACCGGAGGTCGCCGTCACAACGCTGCGCGCCGCAGACAGTCCCAGCGGCGCCGCGTTTCGCCGGTTCTTGAACCGCCACGGTCACCGCGGCTACCGCGAACTGTGTATGCGCGACCCCTCCTGGGCCGACGACCCGAACGGCCTGGGGACGATGATGCAGGTCATGCTCCAGGCTGCGCTCGACCCCGCCGACCGCGGTCCGGTATCCCGCGAGTCGCCTGCCCCCGCATCATCGTCCGTCCGGCTGCTCGCGCGGCTGGCACGGGGCGGCGCGCGTGGTCGCGAGGAGACGAAATCCAAGATGGCGTTGATGGCGCACGCACTCAAGCGTGGCTACCGCCACCTCGGCGAGTTGCTCGCCGGTGCGGGGCGGCTACCCGACGCGGACCTGGTCTTCTTCTTCGATCGCACCGAGCTGACTCGCGTCGTCGACTCCGAGGACATCACCGACCTCGTCGAGCGCGCACAGCAGCGGCGGGAGGCACTGGCTTATCAGGATGCGCTGGAGTTCGAGGACGTATCGGTGGGCCGGCCCACTCCCCGCGTATCTCGGCGTCCCTGCACCGCCGCCGATGACGCGGTCGTCGGCCGGCCAGCCAGCCGGGGCGTCGTCGAAGGACCTGTGCGCGTGGCGAAGTCGATCCACGAGGCCCGCGCCGTCCAGCGCGGTGAGATCCTGGTGGCACCGGTCACCGACGTGGGCTGGACGCCATACTTCACGGTCATCGCCGCTCTGGTGACCGACATCGGCAGCTCGGTGTCGCACGGCGCGGTGGTGGCCCGCGAGTACGGCCTGCCCTGTGTGGTCAACACCCTGGTCGGTACGCAGGTGCTCCAGACCGGCGATCGGGTGCGCGTGGACGGCGACCACGGCGTGGTGACACGCCTCGATCGTCGCTGAAGGCCCTCACTCCGAAAGGCCCAACATCCGGCGCGTCAGACTCTTCAGGTGGACACGCAACGTGTCCCCGTCGACGTCGGCCACCAGCGGATGCATCACGCACACGCTGATCGCGCTGGAAAGGATCGCGGCGTGCAGCCGTGCCTCGACCCCCGCCTCGGTCCCCAGCAGCGCTGCATACAGACGCTCGACGAACCGCTGGAACGGCTCGTACTCCCCTTGCAGCCTGATGATCACAGGATCGAAGTTCAGTGCGCTGACCACCCCGCGCCGGTCGATGGCCTGATCGACCATCCGGTCGAGCAGGACTTCGCGCGCACGAGGACCGCCGGCTTCAGCGTCGTCGAGGGCATCCTCGAGCGCGGCCATCTCGCGTTCGGTGATCGCGATGACGATCTCCTCTTTGGTCCGGAACTGCCGGTAGACCGCAGCCTTCGTGACTCCCATTGCGTCCGCGATCATCTGCAGCGAGGTCCCGCTCACGCCGTGCTCGGCGATGAGAACCAAAGCCGCGTCCAGAACCCGCGTCTGCGCGGCCGTGCGCCTGATCGCGCGAAAGCTACGGACTTCGTGCGAGGACGTCACAGCGTCAGGATAACGAACGATTGACCTGACAGTTGCCGATCGGCTACCGTGCCGAGTAGCCGATCGGCAACCACAAGCGAGGTTCGATGATGCGACGCACGGACGGTGAGCTCATTCTCTTCTGGACACTGCCGGCGGTGGCACTCATCTGGATCAGCGCGTTCTTCCTGTTCCCGGGCTTCTTGCATCCGATGTCACCGACCATGTCCGCCGCCGAGGTCGCGGGCTTCTACCGTGACGAAGCTGCGCGGATCCGCTACAGCATGATCCTGTTCAACTGGTTCGGTGTCGGTCTGGTGCCTGTGGTGGTGCTGCTGGCCCTGCAGGTGCGCCGGATGGCCCATCGCACACCGATCCTGTCCTACAGCCTGATCGCCTGCGCGGGCGGGCCTCCCGCGCTGTTCCTGATCGCCAACATGTTCTGGCTTCTCGGCGCATTCCGTCCTGACCGCGCTCCGGAGCTCACCATGCTATTCAACGATCTGGCCTGGATCACGTTCTCGGTCATGGTGTCCTACCTCATCGCACAGTGTCTGCTGCTGGCGCTGGCGATCTACTGGGATCGCAACGACACGAGGGTGTTTCGGCCCTGGGTGGCGCATTTCAACGTGGCGACCGCGGTCGCCCTCATGCCTGCCGCGTTCACGGCGCTGGCATTGGACGGACCGTTCGCCTGGGACGGGCTGCTGAGTTTCTGGCTCAAGAACATCGCCATCGCGACGTGGATCGTTGTGATGGGAGTCGTTCTCGGACGGACGATCATGCGGCAGCGACGCGGTGCCGAGCAGGTGACGGTGTGAGCACCCGGCTGGCCCGTATCCGCTGGAACCTGACACGCAGCCCCAAACGGGAGCTGTGGTTCGCCTGGTACGTGATGGTCGTCTTCTACAACCTGTACGGCTTGTTGTTCGTCATCGTCACCCGGGTGCAACCACCACCGAGCCCTGGCTGGGACACCCCGACGGTGGTCGCCTGGTTCACCGATCACCATTTGGGACTGCTCGCCGGATTCGGTGCGGTGTTCCTGGTGGCGGGCATGTGCGGACCGATGAACGCACTGCTGGCCTACTCGATGCGGCGCATGTCGGTCAGTCCGGTTTTCGCCTACTCGTACATGATCATGTACGCGTTGGCCGCGGTGCCGGGGATGCTGGTGATGGCCATCGCGATGACGGTCGGGGCGCTGCGGCCGGAACGCGATCCAGAGGTCGTCATGTGGCTGTATGACTTCGCTTTTCTGTCCTTCAGCGGAACCATGGGCGTGTTCCTGATCGGTTCGCTGGTGTGGATGGTGGCGATCCTGCTGGACCGCAACGCAGTCTTTCCCAAGTGGTTCGGATACCTGAACCTGTGCAACGCCCTCACCGAAGTCGTGGTGGCGCCCGCATGGATGTTCCAGCGGGGCGCGTTGGCGTGGCACGGTGCGATCGCCTGGTGGATCAACGTTTTCGTGTTCGCGTTCTACACCTGCGTGTTCATCGTGTTGTTGCGCAAGATGATCGAGCGGGAGGACTTCGGCACCGGGCCGCTGCCGGATCCCGCCCCTGAAGACGCCGTCGACCACCGTGACCCGGTCGAGGCCGCCCGATGAGCACAAGCCTTGATCCCCTGGAGCGCAAGAGACGCGAGTTCGTCCCCGGTCAGCCCGACATGTGGATGTTCGTGTTGTTCGAGACGCTGCTGTTCACCGGCTACTTCTCGGTCTATCTGGTGACGCGCACCCAGAACGAGGAGCTCTTCCTGCGGGCGCAGGGTGATCTCGACCTGCGCTTCGGCGTGTTCAACACGATCACGCTGCTGCTGGGTTCCTGGGCGATCGCCCGGTGTGTGCAGGCCTCCCGCGCGGGCGCCTATCGGTCAGCCCTGAGACACGCCTTCCTGGCCATCGGCTTCGGCGTTGTGTTCGCGGCGGCCAAGGTGACCGAGTGGGTCACCGAGATCCGCATGGGCAACACCTTCACCACCAACGAGTTCTTCCAGCACTACTACTTTCTGACCTCGATCCACTTCATCCATCTGCTGATCGGCTTCGTCGTGCTCGGCGTCGTCGTCTACCAGCTATGGAACCCGGCGCGGCGCTCCCAACAGCTGGTCGAGACAGGGGCAACCTATTGGCACACCGTCGATTTCCTCTGGGTCCTGATCTTTGCCCTGCTGTACGTCGTGCGATAAACGAGTCGGGAGGTGAAGCCATGACGACCACGAACTCCAGAAGGCTGCTGATCGTCTGGGCCGTGCTGACCGCGATGACGCTGGTCTATGTCTGGATGGATCACACGGTCGACGAGTCGGGCACCCTACGCGCCAGCACAGCCGTCACCGTCACCGTCATCCTGATCGCTCTGGTGAAGGTGCGCATCATCTTCCGGGAGTTCATGGAAGTCCGTCACGCCCCGGCGTGGCTTCGTCGCCTCACCGATGCCTGGGTCCTGCTGGTCGGCGCCGCCTTACTCGGGTCGTACTTCGTCGGGACGGCCGTCGCCTGATCGACGTTCGCGCTCACCGCCGGCCACCTGGTCGGCCAGCTCCAGCCCGGCACCGGCGTAGACGTTGAACGCGATGTCGACACCGTGTTCCTTGGCCCACGCTACTTCGTCGTCGTAACGGGCGACCGCGGCGACCGTGCCACCGAAACCCGATTCCCGCAGACACTCCAGCGCGGTGACATTGGCACCGTGGCGTGGCATCGCGAGCACGGCCATCCGAACCGAGTCGGACCGCTGGAGTTGCATCCAGAAATGCAGATCGGTGGCGTCACCCTCGATGACCCGCAGGCCCTGCTCGTCGAGGCGACCGATCCGCGGGCCGTCGTAGTCCACCCCGACGACCCGCAACCCGTAGTGTTCCGTCAGGCGCTGGTAGGCGGCGTATCCCACCCGGCCCATCCCGATGACGACCACCTCGGCGTCCCCGGCGTCCCCGGAGCGTTCCTCGGGGTGCAGGGTGTCTTCGTCCTGGGCCGGCAACCGCGCGGCGATCTTCTCGACCATCAGGTGTCCGCGGCCGTTGCCCAACGCCGACACCACGAAACTCAGCGCCACGGCGATCGACATCTCCACCAGCCAGGCTTCGGCCAGCAACCCGACCGAAACACCCACCGACACGACTATCAGCCCGAATTCCGAGTAGTTCATCAGGCTCAGTCCGGCCAGGATCGCGGTCCGGTGCCGCAGCTTCATCATCGTCAGCAGCGCGATGTACCCACCCGCCTTCAACGGCAGCAACAGCACCATCAGCACCGCGACGGCGATGGTGGGTAGATCCGGTAGCCCGGTCAACCCGATCGAGACGAAGAATCCCACCAGCAGCAGTTCCTTGATGTGGAACAGCGAGCGGGCCAGCTCCGACGACGCGGGATGGGACGCCAGCAGCACCCCCATGATGAGCGCACCCAGGTCGCCCTTGAGCCCGACCGCGGTGAACAACGCGTATCCGGGCACCAGCGCCATGACGATGCCGAACAGCGACTGCATCTCACCGTGCCCCAGGCGGCTCCAGACCTTGCGCAGTATCCGGGTCAGCGGCCACAGGCCCACCAGAGCCAGCGCCCACGGGCTGGGCAGATGCCCGCTGGTCGCGGTCAGGAACACCACAGCGACGATGTCCTGCATGACCAGAATGCCGATGGCGACGCGGCCGTAGAGGGCGTGCGACTCACCACGCTCCTCGAGAACCTTGACCACGAACACCGTGCTGGAGAACGACAGCGCGAAAGCCAGCAACGCGATGGTCTGCATGCTCTGTCCGACCAGCATCGCCACGCCGGCGACGGCTGCCAGCCACAGCGCGGCCACTCCGAGCGCCACGCTGATCAGCATGTGCACGGAGGTGGTCAACCACACCTCGCGGCGCAACAGTATCCGGACGTCGAGCTTGAGCCCGATGGCGAACAGCAGAAGCGTGACACCCAGATCTGCCAGCACGTCCAGTTGCGGCACCTCGGCGACGTCGAGGGCGTTGATGACGAACCCCGCCGCCAGGAACCCCACCAGCGGCGGCAGTCGGACCGCCAGGGCGAGCCCGCCGAGCCCGAACGTGATGACGAGATAGATGGCGACAACGGTCACGCGCAATCCCCCTGCCCGGTGGGGCGTCATGGTCGCCGAACCCGCCGACGACACCGGTGTGCTGATGGAGTCCTACCAGTATCGTGACAAACTCGCCCTCCGGTTGCCCACCGCTGCCACGACGAGCGGCGCTGCTGCAGCCACGATATACTTCCGCGATCGGCACAGGCGCCTGTCCCTGTCAGTGACCTGGCGCTGAAAAGAGCTCAATTGCCAAGCCTCGTTATCGAATTCGATATCCAGTGCAGTAGCTGTCAGCAGCTCGTCACCCTGTCTTCCACACAGGTGGGACACACGCCGCGGGATGCGTTGATCGCACGCCGTTTGCTCAACGAAGTGCTCGTCGACCTGGGCTGGTTGCCGACAACCGCGGGTGCGTACTGCCGAGCACACGCTCCGTCGGCGCGGCAGCGATTCCACCGACCGTGGGGCCCTCTTGACCGCCGATAACCGCTGGCGTTCCGCGATGGCTACACCGCCAGGAGACCGCAGAAGATCGCTGCTGCGGCCGTGTCCGCTCACCCCGTGCGCACCCAGGTAGCCCTGCTCACGCCACACGTCCCTGCTGGCAGGGTGAGTGGATCGGGGGCGCCGCACGCAACAGGGCGGCCAGACTCAGACGTCCGTCGGCGGTGCGCATGGCGGCCACCGGGGGCAACGACAGCCGGACGTCGACCACCAGGGTGCCTGACCTGATCTGTCTGCGACAGCTCAGGCCGACCCGCTGCCCTGTGCCCGCGCCGAGTTGGTCGTCGACGCGGCCGCGGACCGTCGCCAAGGTCAGCTGACCTCCCGACGCCTGCTGGAACACCGGGTCGAGCACCTGTCTCACCGCGTGTGTGAGTGTCACCGCATCGCCGAAATACACGTCGGCCCGCACCCCCGAGCAGGTGCCGTGGGCGTACCACTCGTGGGTTGCCAACGTCGCAGAATCGGCCATCGTGGCCGAGAGCTCCGAACGCACGCCGGCGGTCAGCGGCGCCGTCGGCAACCCGTCGTCCCCCCGGCGCACCCGCTCCGCGAGCATCAGAGAGACCCCGCAGTACTGGGTCTCGGATGGTTGGGGCCACAGTCCGTGCAGAATCAGGGTTGGACCGAGTCGCTGTATCTCGCCGGAGCGGCAGGCCTGGTTCGAGGGCTCGGCAGCGCAGAAGCCCGCCCCCCAGGTCACCACCAGCCAGCTCGATGTCGTGTTGCGCGACACCAGCGTCGTGGATTCCCGGTCGAGGACCAGAACGCTGAACGAGACCGCGTAGATCACGACAGCGGCCAGAACGGCCGATATCGACAATACGGCGGCGTCACCGCGCTGCATGGGGCACCCTTCTCCTATCGGGACGGACCAGGGCGCGCCCATCCCGCCCAGGCAAATCAGCCTCCCACAGGACCGTCTCGACGTTGAGCGATCGCCAGTGAAAGGTCACTACGAGTTGCCGTCGCCGCAACAGGGCTTCTGATGAACGACATCGACCGCTGGTTGGACCGGACCGGGCGGAGCACCACCCGAGCGGTGTCACTGTATGCGTGGCTGCTCACCGGAAAGATGTTCGCGTACTTCCGTTATCGCCTTCGCTATGCGCTCCTGCTGGATGCCACCACGTTCGTGCTGCACGTCGCGGAGTTCTTGATCATTCTCAGCAGCCTGGGCGGGTTGGCGGCGTTCACGGTGATGATCCTGCGGGTCGGCGGTCTGCTCGTTGGCGGCGCCTGGTGGGGTCTGCTCGAAGTGATGCGCGAGCGACTCCGCGCGTTCGCCCGGATCGGGGACCGGCAATCGGCGCAGCGGGAGATCGGCGCCTGGCTCGTCCTGTCGGTGCTGGTGGCGGGAGCCGCCACCCTCATGGCGACAGCGCTGCTGGTGATGTTGCTTCCCCGCGACGGCAACCCGGTGGCAACGCTCTACGCGTTCCTCGTCATCATTGAGGTCGCGCTGAGAATGCCGGTTCGGGTACTCCATTCGGGGATGTATGCCACCCGGCGCATCTACCGACCGTTGTGGTCACTGTTCGCCCCAAACCTGCTGCAGCTGACGGTCCTCGGTCTCGGTGTTCTCTACTACCCGACCGCCGCGGTGGTCCTCGCGATCATCGTATCCAACGCGGTCTCGATCTGGATCACGGTGCACTACACCCTGCGGCTCTACCGGCTGACCGGGATATCACCGAATCTTGCTGCAGCGCGACCTATTCGGGTGTCGCTCCCCTCCATTTCGTTGCGCGAAGGCGGTGAGGCGACACTGGCCGGTCTGGGTCTGCGACTCGACGCCGTGGCAGTACTCGTCATCGCCGGGATCTACGGCACCAACACCCGGGCCATCGATCTGACCGCCGGACTGCAGACCTGGCGGGAGATCGACGCGTTTCAGTTCTTCTACCTGGTGCTGCCGTTGTTCCGCGGCGCCTACGAGGCCACCGCGGTGTTCTATTTCGATTTCGTCCGGTTGCGCCGCCTGCCGGCACTGCGCGAATACCGGGTGTGGTTCTTTCACAGATTGCTCACCATCACACCGGTGATCACCGCAGTGTTCTGGGCTCTGGCGGTGGCGCTGGGACTGTTCGTGCTGCCCGGCATACCCTTCAGCTTCCTGCTCGCGCTGCTGCCGCTGTTCGTGGTGCGCGGCCTGATCGGTACCTACCAGATCCGCCTGTTCGCAGAGGGCCGGTTTCGCGCCCTCAATGCCACCGTCGCCGTGTCGGCGGTATTGTTCCTGCTGGTCTGGCTGGACCCCAATCCCGCCTCCGACCTCGTCGAGATCACCGCGGCGATGATCGCGCTGCTGATCGTGCACATCAACCTGCAGCACTTCGGAGATCGTATCCCGCCCCGACCGCCTCAATTGCCGCTCGGTGACTGGATCCGAGCACTTGCCGCCAAGACAGGACCCGTACGAGTCGGAACGATCTCGATACCGGAATGGATCCCGTCTCGCCAGCGGCGTGCGGCGGTCGAGACGATGCGCCGCACCGTGGCCGATGGCGGATGCTTGGCCTTCTGTTCGGCGACGACGTTGATCTTCTATGTCGACGAGCCCTCGCACGATGAGCAGGCACCGCACCTTCTCGTCCAGGCGCTGACCGGGGGCGCGGCCAATCGCGGCCGCTACTGGCACGAGGCGGCGGCCCACGGGCCCGCCGCGCTCGATCGCATCGTGGCCGACGGCTGGCTGCAACCCGTCGACGGACCGCCCAGGGCACCCGCAAGTCCCGAGGTCCTCCGCGCCGAGTTCCTGCAGATCTTTCCCGGGGGCTTCGTAGCCAACGTTCAGACCCGCGCGGGCGCGCGGACCATGCGCTCACTGGATCCCGATCTGCTGGTCGGACTTCTTCCCGCGGCGATACGCAGCTTGGACGACGACGCCCTGATCGTGCCGGTCGCGGGGCGGTGGCTGTCGCCGATATTTCACCACAACAAGGTGCAGGTGGTTTTTCTCTTGCCGCCCGACCCCGGTCCCGAGCAGTTCCGCAGGTGGCTGCGCACGTTGAAGACGTGGCGACTGGGTGGGTGGCCGGCACACGGCGTACACCATGTCCGCTGAGCCGGTCGACATCCGGGCGCGGATGTCCGACCCCGCGACGTACGACGAGGCCATCCTTCGGATCTTCATCAAACGCAGTGCGCGCGGGTTGGGTTTCGCCGAGGCCGCCGCGGGGGTCACGTACTTCGCCGCCGCGACCGACCGTCGGGCGCTGTCGCGTGCGATTGCTGCCAGCATCGAGGACGGCAGCTATCGCCCCCAGCCGGTCGACCTCTGGTATCTCGAGACCGGCGGCAAACGCCGGGCCGCTCATCAAGCGACATTTGTCGATCACGTCGTCGGCTCGGCGCTGTTCACGCTGCTGTCGCACAACGCGCGCTGTTACGGTCTGCCGGGCGTGTACTCCTACCTACCCGGGTTGACGAACCTCGGGGCGATGCAGGCGTTCGGCGCGTACGTCCGCGCCCACCGCAAGCGGGTCGGACCCCACGGCGGACCGATCTATGTGCTGCAGTCCGATTTCGAGAAGTACGGCGATCACCTACCGGTCGGCCCCGACGCAGCGCTGTGGCAGACGCTGCGGCTCATCGCGTCGTTGGGCAGTGCGAACGGAGAAATCGATGCTCGGACGTGGGATCTCATCACCGCCCTGGTCCGCCCGGTGGTACGCGAGTCCGACGGTGCACAGTTCACCCGGGTCAACGGCATCGCCATGGGAACTCCGCTGGTACCGGTGCTGGGCAACCTTGCTGCCCTTCCGCTGGATGAGTCGATCCTCAGCATCGAGGGTGTCTTCTACGCGCGCTACAACGACGACTTCCTCATCGCCCACCACGATCTCGCGGGCATCCAGGACGCGGACGCACGAATCGACACGGTGACCGGGAACCTGGGTCTGCGACGCGCGCTTCCCAAAGAACAGCGCACCGCATTGTGCGCCCACGGCCGGCCCTGCGCCATGGATCCGTCGTATCGGGGCCGTGACCGCGTCGACTGCCTGGGCCTGACGGTCACGGCTGCGGGCACCGTTTCTCTGAGCCCGGCACGTCTTCGGCGCTTCATCGGTCGAATCGCCACTCGCATCGACGGTGTCTCCCCTGCGGTGTCGTCGTTGCCTGTCGATCAGCGGGCGGCGCATCTGGTAGCCGCGACCAACGTCATGCTGGATCCGGCGAGTCCCTTCGCCGTCGCCGGGCTGGCGGCGTTGCTGGACGCAACGACCGATCGGGGCGTCTTGAAGGACCTCGACCATCGCATCGCCCGCAAGATCGCGCAGGCGGCCACCAGGTCAGCGGGGGTTCGTGGTTTCCGCACGCTCTCTCCCTCGACGCTGTATCAGCAGTTCGGGCTCACCTCACTGGTCCGCTCGCGGAACTTGCGGTGAGCACCTGTCCCGGCCTAGCGTTTACGGTGGGCGCGGACCCCGCATTCGTGCGGTTCACCCGAGAGGCCACAGAGGTTGCGGCTTTCGGTCTCTCATTTTTGCCGTTTTTGCCCGCGCCTTTTCTTCGACCTCACGGCTGGCTCTGGTTCCATTCGATCCACCCCACGCCGGTGCGGCCGTCGGGAGTTTCGACGGTGCCCCATGCCCGCGGAAAGCGGCTGAGGCGGCCGTCGGGTGAGCTGAGCAGCACTGGGGCGTGGCCTCGCAGCGTGATGTCCACGGTGAGGTCGCCGAAGCCGAGTTGCGCGGTCAGCGGCAACCCATCGGGTGCGAACGTCGCGCTGGTCGAGATCTGCTCGAGTTCGACCAGTGGTTGTCCGGGTTGCTGCAGGTAGCCCACTGCCAGCGGCGGCATTCCAGGGATCCGGATGTCGACGCCGTGCAGATGGGTGCCGTCGTCGAGGTGCAGCGCGCTCCACACCCAGTCCATCGCCCACCAGTCCCGCGGTGCCCACGAATGGTCGCGTTGGCCCGGTACCTGCGCCAGCTCGATTGTGCGTCCATCGGCAGTGACCGAACCGGTGACGAGACAGGGAATCTCGTACCGGGGCGACACCCGGTACTGGTAGGGCACGCCGTCGGTGCTCCAGGTGAGGTCGAGGTCGACGGCGACCGGCCGGCCCGCCTCCCCCCTCAGTAGCGCAGCCGGGTCGTCGTGGGCCTGCCCCTGCGCGCGGACGGTGACCCGGAAGGTGCGCAGCGGCTCGACGGCCTCCATGCGGATCTCGGTGTCGTGGGTGCGCACCTGGGTGTGGTCGTCAGGCAGGGCTACCTCGAAGTCGAGCACCGCGACGGTCGGCATGCCGGGACCGCACAGCAGCACGTTGATCCACGCGTGCCCCTGGTTCGGGATCAGCCCGAGCCGGACCCACCCACCCACCTGCTGGTGGGGGTCGGCGAAGTCGAAGTACCAGCTCTCGCTCCACAGCGGTTCGGTGCCTGGCGGGTGGCTGTGCTCGTCGTCGGCGCCGGGCCGCAACGGCTCCGGCCGCGTGGGCTGCGGCAGGATCGCCAGCGCGTCGGTGTCGAGGACGTGCTGGCAGTGACGCGCGATCATCGCCATGAACATCTGGTCACCGCGCTCGGTGCGCTCGACGAGCATGGGCGACACGATCGCCATCAGCACGCCGAAGAAGCTCTGGCGGCGCACGCCTTCGCGGACGTCGTCGACAGTCACGCCGGCCGCGGGGCCGAGCGCCTCGGTGTAGGCGGCCAGCAGCGTGTCGTAGTGCTCGCGGCGCCGCTCGATGGGCAGTGCGCAGCCGAGGAAGTAGGCGACGTCGGTGAACGCCGGGCCCCAGGTGACGGTCTGCCAGTCCACGACGGTCAGCGGCCGGTCGGCGCCGGGCTGGCCGAACAGCATGTTGTCGAGCCGGTAGTCGCCGTGGATCAGGCCGCGTGGACCGTCCCGCTCGGCTTCGCCGGCCAGGTAGGCGTCGAAGGTCTGGACCAGTCGCTCGCAGACCTCGCGGTGCTCCTCGGCGATCTGGTCGCGATAGCGTTCGATGAATCCGGCGTACAGCGTGGCGATCAGCGCCTGGTTCACCGGCGACTCCCGATTGAACCGGTCGTTGGCTGCCAGCGTCTGGTCGTCGAGCAGCGGACCGTGCACGAGCGCGAGCTGGCTCAGCGCCAGTCGCGCCTGTTCTGCGGTGGCGCCGCTGATCTCGTCGCCGACGACCGCCGGCGCGGCGTCACCGAGCACGAGGTCGAAGGCACCGGTAGCGGGGTCGTAGGCCGCGTGGTAGCACGGCGCGATCGGTCCGTCCAGGCCGGGGGCGATGGTGGTGTAGAAGTCGACTTCACGTTCGTAGAGGCCCATCGCCAGCCCCGTCTGACGGCTGCTGGGGTCGGCTGCGGCGACCTTGAGCACGACCGAGGCCGGGCCGGACTTCTCGTCGGCGTAGGTCAGAGCAACGCGATAACACTCGCTCATCTGACCGGTGCCGATCCGCTCAACGGTGAAGTCGCGCACCGCGGCCCCGCCGAGGATGTCGGTCAGCCGGTCGGCGGTGAGGTCGGTGGGACGTTCGATGAGAGGGGGGCGCAGCGACGACGACACCGCGCCAACGTATAGCAGCCGCGACGCCGCGACCGGCGGATCGCACGAAAAAGTTGACGGCCGTCAAGCATGGTCGATCAGTGGTCGGGGGGCATCCTCTTCGGCCGCGGCCGGTCCAACCATCGCGCGATGCGGGGCTCCAGCGTGGCGAGCATGCCGGCACACAGGAACCACAACACCGACAGCGCCAGCGTGGTGTGCCAGGCGTCCTCGGAGAATCCCTCGTCACTCTCGGCGTGGAAGAACGGTGTGACGATCAGGTACTGGATGGCCGGTGCGACGGCGATGCAGAACGCCAACCCGGTGGTGGCGCCGAAGGCGGCGCGCAGCAGGTACGCGCGCGGCGTCCGCTCGGCCGGCGCGGCGAGATGGTGCGCCAACAGAATGAACAGCAGCATCAACCCGACCACGACGGCGAGCAGATCCCACTCGCCGGGACCGAGGATGAAGGCGACGGCACCCGCGACCGTGGCGAGCGCCAGGGCCCCCGGATCCACTCGCGGTCGGTCGTATCCGGTCGGCACACCGGCTCGCTCCCCCATGGCGACACTGTAGGCCGTCGAGCACTGACGGTGCGGGATTCGGATCGCCGGCGATCGGGTAGTTTCCGACCGGCAATACGTGGAGGGCAGATGAAGGTACTGATCACCGGCGGAACCGGCTTCGTCGGCGCGTGGACTGCGAAAGCCGCACAGGACGCGGGCCATGAGGTGCGTTTCCTGGTTCGCAACGTGGGCCGGCTGAGCACCAGCGCCGAGCAGATCGGGGTCGACATCGCCGACCATGTGATCGGCGACATCGCCGACGGCTCGACCACCGCGCAGGCGCTGGACGGGTGCGACGCTGTGATCCACTGCGCAGCAATGGTTTCCACCGATCCCGACCGCGCCGACGAAATGCTGCACACCAACCTCGAGGGCGCCCGCAACATTCTCGGCGGCGCCGCAGCGGCCGGCATCGACCCGATCGTGCACGTGTCCAGCTTCACGGCACTGTTCCGACCCGGGCTGGACGTGCTGCACGCCGATCTGCCCGTGGTCGGCGGCAGTGACGGCTACGGCCGGTCGAAGGCGGCAGTGGAGGCGTATGCGCGCGGCCTGCAGGACGGCGGAGCGCCGGTGGCCATCACCTATCCCGGCATGGTGCTCGGTCCTCCGGCGGGCGACCAGTTCGGCGAGGCGGCCGAGGGGGTCGAGGCGGCGGTGAAGATGCACGGGGTCCCTGGCCGCGGCGCCGCGTGGATCGTCATCGACGTGCGGGACCTGGCGGCGCTGCACGTCGCGCTCCTCGAACCCGGCCACGGTCCCCGCCGCTACATGGCCGGCGGCCAGCGGGTCAGCGTGGACCGGCTGGCATCGATGATCGGCGCCGCGGCGGGCAAGTCGCTGGCGGTCTTCCCCGTGCCCGACGTCGCGTTACGCAGCGCCGGTCGACTGCTCGACGTCGTCGGCCCGTATCTGCCGATCGAGACCCCCATCAACTCTGCGGCGATGCAGTACTACACCCAGATGCCCACCTCGGACGACCGGCCCAGCGAGGAAGAACTCGGCATCGTCCAGCGCGATCCCGCCGAGACCATCGCCGACACGGTGGCCGGACTCGAACGCGTCGGCCGACTCTGACGCTCAGCGGGACCGCACTCCGCATGAGATCAGGTCCGCCAACGCGGTAGCGGCGGTGTCGAGGTCGGTCACGTTGCGCACACACACCGCGTACCAGGCGGCACCCGCGATCGCGTCCATCACCGTGTCTGGATCGACGCTCGGGCGCACGGCGCCGTCGCCGACGCCTTCGGCCAACTGTGCCGCAAGCTGGCGTCTCGCTGCGGCCTCCAGCCGGTCGTGGATCAGGCGCCGCATCGCCGGCTCAGCACTCAGATCGTGGAGCAGGCCCGGAACCGCTTCGCGCACAACGGGATCGGCGTACATCGCCAGCGCTCCGCGGCACAGCCGTGCGATCTCGCCGGCGACGTCGTCGTCGGCCGGATCAGGGCCGAGATCGGGAAAGGCGGCCTCGTGCACGAGATGGGCCTTGGTGCGCCAGCGCCGGTAGATTGCCGGTCTGCTCACCTTCGCGGTGACGGCGATCAGGTCGATCGATGTCGCGGCGTAGCCGCGCGTCACCAGGAGGCGCCGAGCCGCGTCGAGCACGGCGGCGTCGATGTCCGGGTCGCGCCGGGAGCCTCGATGGGGCCGCCGCGCGGCGGGGACGTCGGGCACGGAATTCACCCCCTCGGCGGCCGCGGAATCGTTACAGTGTGTCACAACCGATTGTCGTTACACCCCGTCACAACAGTCCGAATCGAGGCTCCGCCTATGGCCCATGAGGTTCACCAGCTCGCGGGGGTCGGCGACGACGGTCTGCATCTCTACACGTGTCCGTTGTGTGAGGCGATGTGCGGGCTGGAGGTGCACGTCGAGGGCGGTCACGTGGCCGCCATCCGGCCCAACCGCGACGATGTCTGGAGCCGAGGCCACATCTGCCCCAAAGGCGCCTCACTCGGCGCGGTCCACGAGGATCCCGACCGGATACGTCGCCCGATGATCAAGGTCGACGGACAGTGGCGCGAGGTCGACTGGGACACCGCGTTTCGGCGCTGCACCGAGCTGCTCGCCCCCGTCATCGACCGATACGGCATCGGCGCCGTCACCGCGTACACCGGCAATCCGCTGGCGCATTCGTTCTCGCTGGCGCGCTACAGCGCAATCCTTCTCGGAATGTCCGGCATCCCCCTCACCTACTCCCCCGGCACCGTCGACCAGTGGCCGAAGAATCTGTCCTCCCACCTGATGTACGGCGGCTGGTGGAGCTTCCCGGTTCCTGACCTGGAACGCACCGATCTGCTCGTCGTGATGGGCGCCAATCCGGCCGCATCGCAGGGCTCGCTGCTTGCCGCGCCCGATGTCATGGGCCTGATCCGTTCGATCAGCGAGCGGGGCAAGGTCATCGTCGTGGACCCGGTGAGAACGCGGACCGCCGAGCGCGCCGACGAATGGCTGCCGATCAACCCCGGCACCGACGCTGCGCTGCTGCTGGCCGTGTGCCACACCCTGTTCGCCGAAGACCTGGTCGACCTGGGCGCGCTGGAACCCCACCTCGATGGACTCGAGACGCTCCGCACTGTAGTGGCCGACTGGCCGCCGGAGCGCGTCAGCGACGTCACGGGCGTCGCCGCCGATCGGGTTCGGCAGTTGGCACGTGAACTCGCCGGCACGCCGCGCGCGGTCGTCTACGGGCGCATCGGAACCTGTAACCAGGAGTTCGGCAGCCTGGCCAGCTGGCTCATCGACGTCGTCAACATCGTGACCGGGCACTTCGACGTCGCCGGCGGAGCCATGTTCCCGACACCCGCAGCATGGTCGGTGACGGTCCAGCCGATCCCCGGATTAGAGGACGGCGCAGCGGATTTCGGACGGTTCCGCACGCGGGTCCGCGGAGCGAAGGAGGTGCTCGGCCAGGTTCCGGTGTCCTGCCTGGCCGAGGAGATCGCCACCCCCGGAGACGGGCAGATCCGAGGGTTGATCACGGTGGCGGGCAACCCGGTGCTGTCCACGCCGGCCGGGCACAAACTCGACGAGGCGCTTCGCGGCCTCGACGCGATGATCGCCGTCGACCTGTGGCTCAACGAGACCACCCGGCATGCCGATGTCATCCTGCCCGGTGCGTCTCCGCTGGAACAGCCCCACCATGACGACCTCATCCTGAACTTCGCCATCAACAGCGTGGCGAACTACTCAGCACCGGTGTTCACCAAACCCGACCCGGATGCACCCGACGAGTGGGAGATCCTGATCCGGCTGACCGGATTGTGCACCGGCACCCCCGCCGAGGACGTCGACGTCTCCGCCATCGATGACGGGTTCTTCGACTACTTGTGCTTCACGCAAGGGTTGGACGGCGCCGAGGTGCGGACCCACTACGACCACGGCGGGCCCGAGCGCATCCTCGACCTGACGCTGCGCACCGGCTCATTCGGCGACCACTACGGGCGCAACCCCGAGGGTCTGACCCTGGCCAAGCTCAAAGCGGCGCCCGATGGCATCAACTTCGGTCCGATGGTGCCCCGGATACCGGACGTGCTCGGCACATCGGACGCCAGGATCCGGCTGGCCCCGCAGTATCTGGTCGACGACCTGCCCCGGCTGGCCCGCCGGCTTCGTCGCCAGTCCGATGACCTCGTGCTGGTCAGCCGGCGACATCTGCGGTCGAACAACTCGTGGCTGCACAACGTCAGCGCATTGATGAAGGGCAGGGATCGCTGCACTCTGTTGATGCACCGCGCCGACGCCGCGCGACACGGACTCCATGACGGTGACCTGGTGGCAGTGACCTCGGAAGGCGGGCGCATCGACGTCCCCCTCGAGGTGACCGAGGCCATCAAGCCGGGGGTGGTGTCGATGCCACACGGCTGGGGCCACGGCGAGCCGGGCACCAGGCTGAGCGTCGCGAACGACTCCCCGGGGGTCAACACCAACATCCTGTCGCCGCCGAACTTCCTCGACGTACCCTCCGGCAACGGCGCACTCAACGGCATCCCGGTCACGGTCGCCCGGGCCACGGACTGATCACAGGTCGACACCGACCAGGCGCAGCTCGAGTGCGGCTGCCGTCGCCGGGCCCACGATGCCGTCGATCCGTAATCCCGGTGTCCGACGCTGGAATTCACGTACCGCCTCCTCGGTCGCGGCGTCGAACTCACCGCTGATCTGCAACCCCCCGGCATAGGACGCGTAGGCGAACTTCAGCCGGCGCTGCAGTTCGGCCACCTGCGGCCCACGGGCGCCCCGGTAGAGCAGCACGTCGGCGTATCTGCCGACCGGTACCGCCGGCCGCGGAGACGTCGCGCGGGGCGTGGCACCGATCTGGCGCGCGACGTCGAGTCGAAGTCGATCCATGTCGATGGCTCCGGGATCCCACTTGCCCTGTGCTCGACCGGCATACTCCTTGTGGCCGATCGTCCGCGCGGCGGGCACCCCGAGGCGCCGGCTGATCGCCGCACAGCTGTTCACCAGCGCAAAGTACTGAGCGTCGGGCCAGTTCTGGCGGTGCGGCGCCCACGGCGCCGTCCCCGAGTTCGCACACTCGATCCCGATGGTGTGCCAGTTGCCCATGTTGACCGGTAACCACGGATACATGCCGACCCCGGCGTGCCAGGCCACACCTGCCGCCACGACGGTCACCGTGCCGGTACGGCCGATGTGCAACTGAGACAGCGGGCCCGGCAGATCCGGACGCCCGTAGGCGATCGAGGCGGCCGCCGCGGAATCCGATCCGGTGTGGTGCACCATGACCCCGCGGATGTCGTGAAAGTCGCCGTGACCCCGCCCGCGCCAGCCCACGAACTCTGCCACGTCGAGACCCTCGGCTCGCAGCACATCGGCCAGCCACAGGGGGTCACCGCGCCACCCGGCGGCCTGGGGCATGCAGAACTCTCCTCCGAATGCGGGCTGTCGATGCCTCCCACCATGCAACCACCATGTTCGTGTCGCCCCGACGGCGGGGTGGTCGTGCGGCCGCGGTGTTTGGCCCCCTGTGGCAGGGGTATTGCACTGCGGTGAGCGAGGATCCGGACGAGAGCCGACATCCCCTGATCGTGCGGCGCGACACCTCCGCCTCGCGGCGACAGGTCTGGGACGGCATCGCTGACGGGTGGACGTACTCGCAGTGGGTGGTGGGCAACTCCCGGATGCGCGCGGTGGACCCGAACTGGCCGCAGCCCGGCAGCGTCATCCATCATTCCATCGGCGTGTGGCCACTGGTCATCAACGACAGCACCCGCGTCGAGATCTGTGTTCCGATGAACAAGCTGGTGTTGGTCGCCAAGGGGCGACCGCTGGGTGCCGCACGGATCACGTTGCGGCTCAGCGATCTCGATGACGGTGGCTGCCATATCGAGATGTCCGAGGTGCCGCTGTCGCCACCGCTGAGTTGGTTGCCGCGAGCTGCCGCTCTCGGGGCGGTGGTCCCCCGCAACCGCGAAACCACCTGGCGGTTGGCCGTGATTGCCGAGCGGCGGAGTTCGGACCAGGACTGACGACGACCGGGTGCGACCGACGGCCGCCTGCGACCGACGACTGACGAAGACCGCCTCAGGTCCTCGCATCGTGCGCCGCGGGCTGTGCCGCCCGGCGCCGCCGCAGCCCGTCGATCGCCCAGGCCCCACCACCGGTGAACGCCAACAACAGGAACGCGAAGCAATACAGGGCCGCGGACTCGCCGCCGTTCTGGATCGGCAGCAGCCCATCGGGCTGATGCCGCCAGAAATAGGCCACCGCCATGGTTCCCGATGCGAGGAAAGCGGCTGCGCGGGTGAAGAATCCCGCCATCACCAGCAGACCGGCGACCAATTCGATGAGGCCGGCCCACCACGACGGCCACGTACCGGTCGCCGCCACCGTGCCCGCATCCGGAGGCCATCCGAACAGTTTCACCGTTCCGTGCGAAGCGAACAGGAATCCGAGAACGACGCGGAAGACCAACACTCCCAGCGGCCCGTTGACCTTGCTCAACTCCATCATCTTCGCCATGGCCGGCACGTTAGGCGACCGGGGGCGCGCATGGTCGGCCACGACGAGGACATCGCGCCCCTCGCCGGCCCGCCGGCAATTCGCCGCCTTGTTCCGGCGCGGCGGTGACGACCATGCACGCCGTCGACCAGCAGTCACCGCAAACGGTGTCTACGGTTCGGGAACACCAGTGGCGTAATCTGCGTCACGTAATCATCCGCATCGGTGCGGATCCAGCCCGGACCACGCCTTGTCGGCGGGGCCTGAACGAACGAACGAGAGGTACGTGGTGCAGTCGTTTCGTGAAGCCGTGGAAGCTCGGGACACCGAGGCGATGGCGGCCCTGCTGGCCGACGATGTGGTGTTCACCAGTCCCGTCGCCTTCAAGCCCTATCCCGGAAAACCCATCACCGCGGCGATCCTGCGGGGTGTGATGCGGGTCTTCGAGGACTTCCGCTATGTCCGCGAGATCACCGACAGCGGCGGACACGACCATGCCCTCGTCTTCGAGGCGACCGTGGCGGGCAAGAAAGTGACCGGCTGCGACTTCATCCACGTCAACGATGCCGGCTTGATCGACGACTTCATGGTCATGGTGCGGCCGTTGTCCGGCGCCACTGCACTGTCCGAGGCGATGGCTGCCCAGTTCGACCGCATACAGGCAGAAGCCGCCGAGCACAGCAGCTGAGGCCGGACGGGCAGCGCGGCCACGCGCGTGCCACGATCGAGGCGATGCTTCCCGCCGACAACCACGTGCATTCCCGATGGTCGTGGGACACCGCGGAGTCGGCGACGATGGAACGCGAATGCGAGGCCGCGATCCGGCGGGGCATCCCGGCGGTGGCGTTCACCGAACACGTCGACTTCACCGAGTGGGGCGATGGCGACCGTGGCTACGGTGGGTCGGCCGACGTCAAGGTCGGTGACCGGCCGGGGGTGGCACCGTTCGATCTCACCGGTCATGCCGAGAACATCCAGCGCTGCCGCGAGATGTTTCCGGCACTGCGCATCTGGTCAGGTATCGAAGCCGGTGAGCCGCACTACTTCTCGGCAAGTGTGGCTCGCGTGCTGGGCGCCGGTGTCTTCGACCGGGTGTTGGGTAGCTTGCACGGCATCGCTGTCGACGGCCGGCTCGAGGCGATCAACTCTGCGCTGTTCGACCGCCACGATCCTCGCGAGCTGATGCAACGTTATCTGGGCGACATGGTCGACCTGGTCGAGCAGTCACAGGTTTTCGGGGTGCTGGCCCATTGCGACTATCCGCGCCGGTACTGGCCCACCGAACGGGTCGGAACCTACCGCGAGGCCGACTTCGAGGAGCACTACCGGGCCGTGTTCGCGGCGTTGGCTCCCACCGAGCGGGCGTTGGAGATCAACACCAAGTCACCGCTGGCGTCCGTCGAACTGATTCGCTGGTGGTGGCAGGAAGGTGGGAAAGCGGTGTCGTTCGGCAGCGACGCACACCGACCCGACCGCGTCGGAGACCAGTTCGAGGTGGCCGTGCACATCGTCGAGGCGGCCGGTTTCCGGCCCGGACGGGACCGTTTCGACTTCTGGCGCCGCTGAGCGCCGACATCAGGAGCGGATGAACTCGAGCAGGTCGGCGTTGAGGACATCGGCGGGCGGGATGGGCGCACCGGAGGACAGATCCTGGTGCGTCTCCAGGATTCCGTGGGCGGCAATCCGACGTCGGTCCCGATGCCGCGGGCCGCCGTTACTCGTAGTTGATGCCCTCCGGTCGGAAGTCGCGCGCGGAGAAGTCGATCTGCGCGGCCGGGTTGGCGACCGCGGTCGTCAGTCCCGAGCCGAACGCACCCAGACGGTCGAACAACGTCGCCGTCCCGACCGCGATCCCTGCCGAGGAGTGATGGGAGGCCGCCTGTACGCCGAGCCAGTCGTCGACCGGCAGACGCGAGAGGGCCACGGTGAGATCGCCGTTGATGTATCCGATTCCGGCGGTGCCCAGATTGGTCACGAAGCTCGTCGATTCGGCCACCGTGGCCGCACGCACGAACGGCGAGTTCTGTTGCCCGGCAACGATGCTTATCGAATCGTTGAAGAACCGCTTGCGCGATTCGTTCTGATGCCCGGCCGGCGACCGGGTCCAGCCGGCCTGGTCGCTCCCGATGTAGGGCGGGGGCGTTCCGTCCGGAGTGGGATGCTCGGGAAAGGCGTCATCGGACATCCACAACTCCCCCGGCGGTGGCGCGGAGGTCCGGAACCGCACGAGCGTTGCCCGGGCCACCACACGGCCGTTCTGCATCACCTCGCACTGCGCACTGTGCACCCGCCGGCCGTCGCGGACCACCTCGACGTCGACGGTGGTGTGCGCGGTGCGGGCGGCGCGTAGCAGGTCGACGGTCAACCGGGCGGGTTGGAAACCGTCGGCGGCGCACTCGTTTTCCAACGCCAGCGCGGCCAGCCCGACCATGGCCGGGCCGTTGAGATGGTCGTCACCCCAATGACTTCGCGCGTACGGCGTCGGTTCGTAACCTCCGCCGGACGCGGTGAAGTAGGCGGTGGCCACTCAGGTGTTCCTGCCGCCGTTGACCCCGAGGATCTGGCCGGTGATGTAACCGGCCTCCTCGGAGACCAGGAACGCGCACGCCGCGGCGATGTCTTCCGGACGGCCCATTCGCCGAACCGGGGTCGCGTCGATGGTCGCCTGAACGTCGCCCAGCATGCCGCGCGCCTGCGCGCTGCGCAGCATCGGGGTGTCGATGAAGCCGGGCGGGACGGCGTTGACGGTGACGCCCGCCGGCCCGTACTCGAGGGCCAGCGACTTGGTCAACCCGTTCACGGCCGATTTGGCCGCGACATAATGCGACATGTACGGGGTGCCGGAGTGGGTGCTCGACGACGAAATGTTCACGATGCGACCCCATCCCGCCTCGATCATGTCGGGCAACACCGCCTGGATGCAGTGGAACACGCCGTTGAGGTTGACGTCGACGACGCGCTGCCACTCGGCGAAGGTGATGTCGGTGAACCGCTTGAATCCGTCGAGCCCGGCGGCGTTGACCAGGATGGACACCGGCCCGAGCTGGGCCCGAACGGCGGCGAGCGCGGAATCGATCTGGCTCCGGTCGGTCACGTCGGCGACCTGAGCGTGCTCGTCCTCACCCGCATTCAGATCGATGATCGCGACGCGATGACCGTCGGCGCGCAGCCGCTCGACCACCGCCAGTCCGATTCCCGAGCCTCCGCCGGTCACCACTGCCGTCTTCATCGGTGTTCCTCTCCACGCTGTCGTCGTGCGCGTAATCCCAGAGTTCGGCGTCCGGCCTCGAGCAGATGCGTGTGCAGCTCGTCGTCGGACAGGTCCGACGACAGCGGTCCTGTTGCGGCCGCGGTCCCGGTCAGCACCATGACCGCCTTGACCCGGCCGGCCGGACCGGGGTCCACGTCGGCCAGCAGCGCGATCTGCCGGTGGACCAAACCAGTCCATCCGGCGTGCTCGTCGAGTGCGGCGGCGACACCGGGATCGGCGGCCAGTACGGCCACCAGGGCGCGGTGCCGCACCGCCAGGGCGGTGTAGCCGGTCAGCATCCGGTCGGCCCGGCCGCGAACGGTACGTGCGTTCTGCGCATCCTCGACCACCGCTGTCAGCTCCGCGAACAACGGCTCCAGGACGGCGAGCAACAGCTGATCCCGAGTCCGGAAATGGTGGTAGATGGCGGCTTTGGTGAAGCCCAACTCGTCGGCGATCATCTGCAACGAGGTGCCGGCGAAGCTGTGTCGGGTGAACAGTTCGACTGCCGCGGCCGTCAGCCGGTCACGGGTGTGCCCGGCGGGGAGCTCAGTGTCCGGACCGGTGTCCACCTGCCCCTCCCCGCGCTGGCGCCTTTACGTTCGTAAAGCTAGCGCACTAGCCGATCGGCAAGCAAAACCACCGCCCCGCGTCAGCGGTTGAGCTGCCAGATCCGCGTCGACAACGCGGTGGCGAACGCACACCACAGCGGGTACGGCGCGAGAGCCGCGCCGGCCGGCGCGTTCACCTGACCCGCCCGCCGGGCCAGATCGGCGCTGCTGAGCGTCAGCACACCGGCCAGCGCCGCCGCCGGTCCCAGCATCCGGCGGTTGAAGAACACCCAGCTCCAACCGGCGTTGAGCACCAGGTTCACCGCGAGCGCACGACTGTAGGCGCGGGCCTGCTCGGTGTCGCCGCGGTCATTGAGCGTGTCGATCGTCGACGCCGAAACGACCGCGATGTCGGAGTACAGGATGTTCCATGCGACCGGGAACGCCCACCTCGGCGGCTGGAAACCGGGCTTCTTCAGACGGCGGTACCAGCGGGACTCGACAACGGGCGCGGTAGCCACACCGCCCGCGGCGGCGGCGGTGAACGCAGCCCCGGCAGTCTTCGCGAGGGTCAACGGACGCATCGGTGATCCTTTCGTCAAGGCGGCACGGGACCGTGCGCCCTTGGGCAGTACCCCGATCAAGGTGCCATGACTCACCGGCTCTGCGACAGCCCCCGACGGCAACGGCCCGGCGCGACGGCCGCCGCTCGCGGGCTGGGGCACCCCGCGCATAATCGCCTGGGAAGCACAGACGGGCTAACGATCGGAGCGGGCGTGCACGAGATTGGCGTGGACCGATCCGCCGCCGCGCTCGACGATCCGGTCCGACGACCGCGCCTGCTGGTCATCGGACTCGGCATCGTCGTGCTCACCGTCGCAGTACTGCAGACAGCGGTCGTCCCGGTCCTGGGTGTGATCGCTGCGCAACTCGACGCCTCGACCGTGGCCGTCAGCTGGGCAGTGACAGCGAATCTGCTTGCGGCTGCCGCGATGACACCGCTGATCGGACGCCTGGCCGATCTGCACCGCAAGAAGCGGGTGCTGCTCGGCGTGCTCAT
>MDTD01037638.1_pt1 | contig 71388 bp, 67 predicted proteins | sample 811221 | NCBI WGS metagenome assembly MDTD01 (sample SAMN05326646, study PRJNA326480) | marine metagenome | isolation source: seawater | place: Pacific Ocean: South West | collected 2011 | reverse complement strand
TGGCCGGCCACAGCCGAAGCGCCAGCGCCACGCCACTTCGATTTCGCCCAGGCCGAAGCGCGCCTTCACGAGGACCACCGTGTTCACGATCACCATCGAGCCCGCGGCCGAGACGGCCAGGCTGATCGCCAGCAGGCCCGCAGGCGCGGCCGAAACGAGGAAGCAGAGCATCGTTCCCACGAACAGGTTGTGAAAGCTGATGACGGTCAGCAGCGCGGCGGCCAGCATTGGGGAAATCACGCTTTCCAGGTCGTAGGCCTGCGGGACAGCGACAGCGTCTTCTAGTGAGAATGCCTGCAGCAGCGGCCACCCACTGCTGCGCGTAATGGTAGGTTTTGCGATCCGCTCGGCTACTCGTCGTTGTGGTCTTCAGCAATGTGGATGGCCATGTCCAGCAGCACCTGGCTCACGTGCTGGTCGGCCACCTCATAGAAAATCTGCTTGGCCTGGCGCGCACCCTTGACCAGCCGAGCTCCACGCAGCAGCCGCAGATGGTGGCTGACCAGTGATTGCGAGAGGTCGAGGGTCTCCGCGATGTCCCCCACCGAAGTAGACCCCTTCATGCAGCACAGCATGATTTTCAGCCGCGAAGGATCGCCCAGGAGGCGGAAGGTTTCGGCCAGGATGGTTACATCATTGTGCGACAAGGATGTCAGATCGGCGCTTGCGCCGTGAGGTGTGCTTGCTGGTTTGCGTGAAGTCATTTGTCAAAAATTCCTGCTCTCGAACGGCTGTTCATGCCCTTCAGGATCAACGAGGCTGCGGCAGAGCGATCATGCGCAGCTAGGGATCTGGGAAAGCTTGGCAACCAGAACCCGCCGCACCTCTGTCGCCAGCGCTTTCCCAAACCAGACAGTACACATAAAAAAATATGCTTGACCTTCCCACGATGGTAAACCCTAAGCTTCCCTCATGTCGAATCTCAACTACGGGAAATAAACCATGAGCATGCCAATAATGAGTGATGCTCGCGCCACAGCAGCTGCGATCAGCCTGCCCATCGAGGGCATGACCTGCGCGAGCTGCGTCGGCCGAGTCGAGGCCGCCCTGGCCAAGGTCGAGGGCGTGGACACTGTGTCCGTCAATCTGGCTACCGAGCGGGCGGACATCCGCCTGGCTGGTCCTGTTGATCGCATGGCGCTGATTCAGGCGGTGGAGAAAGTGGGCTACGAGGTGCCGGCCGGCGTCACTGAACTGGCGATCGAGGGCATGACCTGCGCATCCTGCGTAGGCCGCGTCGAGAAGGCGCTCAAAGCCATACCAAGCGTCACGGAGGCCACGGTGAATCTGGCGACCGAGCGCGCCACCGTGCGCGGCTTGGCTGCCGTGGAAGATCTGATCGCGGCCGTAGACAAGGTTGGCTACGAAGCCCGCCTGGTCGATACCGGCGCACAGGCCGAAGATGAAGCAGCAGAAAAGAAGGACGCCGAGCGGGCCGAACTCAAGCGTGACCTGACCCTGGCCGGTCTGCTGACATTGCCGGTATTCGTGCTCGAAATGGGCTCGCACATGATTCCCGGCATGCACGAGTGGGTCATGAACACCATCGGCATGCAGCAGAATTGGTATATCCAGTTCGTACTGACCCTGCTGGTGCTGGCCATTCCGGGCCGGCGCTTCTATGAGAAGGGCTTTCCGGCCCTCGTGCGCCTGGGCCCGGACATGAACTCGCTCGTCGCGGTCGGCACGATGGCCGCGTTCGGCTTTTCGATGGTCGCCACCTTCGCGCCCGGCCTGCTGCCAGCAGGCACGGTGAACGTCTATTACGAGGCGGCTGCCGTCATCGTGACGCTGATCCTGCTCGGTCGCTTCCTGGAGGCGCGCGCGAAGGGTCGTACCTCCGAGGCCATCCAGCGGCTGGTCAAGCTGCAGGCCAAGGAGGCCCATGTGTTGCGTGACGGCCGTATGGTGGATATTCCCATCAACGACGTAGCCCTTGGCGACATCGTGGAAGTGCGTCCCGGCGAGCGCGTGCCGGTCGATGGCGAAATCACCGAGGGCCGCAGCTTCGTCGATGAGTCGATGATCACCGGCGAACCGATCCCGGTCGAAAAGGCTGCTGGCAGCACGGTGGTCGGTGGCACCGTCAACCAGAAAGGCGCGCTGACGCTGCGCGCCACCGCCGTGGGCGGGCAGACCATGCTGGCGCAGATCATCCGCATGGTCGAGCAGGCCCAGGGCTCGAAGCTGCCGATTCAGGCCGTGGTGGACAAGGTGACGTTGTGGTTCGTTCCGGCAGTGATGCTGGTCGCCTTGCTGACCTTTCTGGTCTGGCTCGTGTTTGGCCCGTCGCCCGCCCTGACTTTCGCCTTGGTCAACGCCGTAGCCGTGCTCATCATCGCCTGCCCGTGCGCTATGGGCTTGGCGACGCCGACCTCGATCATGGTCGGCACCGGCCGCGGCGCCGAGATGGGCGTGCTGTTCCGCAAGGGCGAGGCCTTGCAACTGCTCAAGGATGCCAAGGTGGTGGCCGTGGACAAGACCGGCACCCTGACAGAGGGTCGCCCGGTGCTGACCGACCTGGAAATCGCTGAAGGCTTCAGCCGCGACCCAGTGCTGGCGAAGGTCGCTGCCGTAGAATCTCGCTCGGAGCACCCGATTGCGCGCGCGATCGTCGAATCTGCGACAGAAGGTGGCATCGCGCTGCCGACCATGACCGATTTTGATTCGGTCACGGGCATGGGCGTGCGCGCAACCGTGGACGGTTCCCGTGTCGAGGTTGGCGCCGACCGCTACATGCGTTCGCTGGGCCTGGACGTCGGTGTATTCGCAGGCACTGCCGAGCGTCTGGGCAACGAGGGCAAATCACCGTTGTACGCCGCGATCGATGGCCGCCTGGCCGCCATCATCGCCGTGGCCGATCCGATCAAGGCTAGCACGCCCGCCGCCATCGCCGCGCTGCATCAGCTTGGCCTGAAAGTGGCAATGATCACCGGCGACAACGCGCGTACCGCACAGGCGATTGCCAAGCAACTGGGCATCGACGAGGTGGTGGCCGAAGTCCTGCCTGAAGGCAAGGTGGATGCGGTGCGCCGGCTGAAAGCCAGCCACGGCCAGATTGCTTACGTGGGTGACGGCATCAACGACGCCCCGGCGCTGGCCGAGGCCGACGTGGGCCTGGCAATCGGCACCGGCACTGACGTGGCAGTCGAGTCAGCCGACGTGGTGTTGATGTCCGGCGACCTGCGAGGCGTGCCCAACGCCATCGCGCTGTCGAAGGCTACGCTGGGCAATATCCGCCAAAACCTATTCTGGGCGTTTGGCTACAACACCGCGCTGATTCCGGTGGCCGCCGGGGCGCTGTACCCAGCATATGGGGTGTTGCTCTCGCCGATCTTCGCCGCCGGCGCGATGGCACTCTCCAGCGTGTTCGTGCTGGGCAACGCGCTACGCCTGCGCGGCTTTCGGCCGCCGCTGGCGGCGGATACCACTCATTGAGAAAGGGGAGGAAGACCATGAACATCGGTGAAGCATCCAAAGCATCCAAGGTCTCGGCCAAGATGATCCGCTACTACGAGCAGATCGGCCTGATTCCGCCAGCGGATCGTACCGAATCTGGCTATCGCACCTACACCCAGGCCGATATCCACCGGCTGCATTTCATCCGCCGCGCGCGCGATCTCGGCTTCTCGGTGGCCGAGATCACGAATCTGCTGGGCCTGTGGAACGACAAGTCGCGCCAGAGTGCCGACGTCAAGCGCCTGGCCCAACAGCACATCGCCGAACTGGACCGACGCATCGAGAGCATGCTGCAGATGACAGAAACGCTCAAGGCGTTGATTCATTGTTGCGCGGGTGATGAACGACCAGACTGCCCGATCCTTCAGACGCTGGAGCAACCCGACACCAGTGAAGACGAACCTGAAGAGCGCACTGGTGCCGTACCGCGCCGCTCGCACGGCACCAGAACAGCGAAACGCTCGCGCTGACGACCAGGAGAGACATGCCCAAAATCACTGTTCTTCCCCACTCAGAACTGGCACCTGAAGGCGCGGTGCTGAACGTGCCAGCAGGCACCTCGATTTGTGAGGCCCTGCTGGACAATGGCATCGAGATCGAGCATGCCTGCGACATGAGTTGCGCATGCACCACCTGCCATTGCATCGTGCGCAAGGGGTTCGACTCTCTAAACGAAGTCGAGGAGTGCGAGGACGACCTGCTCGACAGGGCCTGGGGACTGGAGGTGCAGTCGCGCCTGAGCTGCCAGGCCATCGTGTCGACAGAGGATCTGACCGTCGAAATCCCCAAGTACACGATTAACCACGCCAAGGAGAACCACTAGGGCCTGGCGTGCCGCCGCAGACACGCCGGCCTGTGGCCGGATTGTCCTGGCAGGTGGAGAACAGCCTGACGACCTACCCATGAGCCAGGCGCCTACACACTCTTGCGCCAGGGCGGGTTAGGGTAAAGAGGTAGTCTGAAGTCTTTTGCTCACGGTCGGCTCCGCCGACCTCCCTTAAGGAAGACCCCACAGGAGAAGTCCAGCATGTCTGCGCTCAAGCACGCCAAGCTCTACCGCATGGTCATGCCCGACCATACCTGCCCCTATGGGCTGAAGTCGCTCGATCTGCTCAAACGCAAGGGCTACAAGGTCGAGGACAAGCACTTGGCGAGCCGCGAGCAGACGGATGCGTTCAAGCAGGAACATGGAGTCGAAACCACGCCGCAGACGTTCATCGATGGGCGGCGCATAGGGGGCTACGACGAATTGCGTAAATTCTTCGACATGCCCGTGAAGGACAAGAACGCTGTGACCTATACCCCCGTGGTCGCGCTGTTCCTCATGGCCGCCGCGCTGGCGCTCGGGGCGAGTTGGGCCGCCTTCGGCCAGCTACCGGGCATTCAGACCGCAGAGTGGTTCGTGGCCTTTGCCATGTGCTTGCTGGCGTTGCAGAAACTCAAGAACGTGGACAGTTTCGCGACGATGTTCCTCAACTATGACCTGTTGGCCAAGCGCTGGGTGCGGTATGGCTATCTCTACCCGTTCGCAGAGGGTACCGCTGGCGTGTTGATGGTCGCGGGAGTGGGTATGTGGCTGTCGATTCCGCTGGCACTGTTCATCGGCACCGTCGGGGCCGTGTCGGTCTTCAAGGCGGTTTATGTCGATCGCCGGGAACTCAAGTGCGCCTGCGTGGGCGGGGACAGCAATGTACCGCTGGGCTTCGTATCCCTGACAGAGAACCTGATGATGGTGGCGATGGCCCTTTGGATGTGGGTCAAGGTCGCCTATTTCGGGATGCACTGAGCAACAACATGGCGCGTGCGCCAGCATCGCGGCCAACCTGCGTTCAGGTCGACCGCGATCGGATGTTACTGCGCGCGCGGCGGGAAACCAGCCTCGCGCAGGGCTGCGACGATCTGCCCTTCGGATGCCGACGTTTGCACCTCGACCCGGCGGGATGGCGGATCAGTGACGACACTGGCGTTGGGGTCGATCATCTGAATCGTCTTCGTCACGGTGCGGGCGCATCCACCGCAGGTCATGTCATCGAGATGGAATTGCATGGAAAACTCCTTTCGGGTTGGGGTGCTTGGCAGTTTGGTCCTTGCCACGGTTGGAAGGTCAAGTGGTAGTTGCATCGACGGGACGCAGCGGCTGCCAAGTTCCCTCACGCTGTCACTGACGCGCAACCTTATTGATTCGCGCCGATGGCATTTGCAACGAAGCCAAGCAGCACACCGTCATCAAGCCGGCTCCGATCCCTTATCAAGCTCCAGATCAGAGGCAGGAGGTCTTTTTTGATAAAATATATGAACATATGTGTTATTGTTCAATCGAATCAATGGCCTTTTGCCCTGCCCTGAAGGGGAGCACCTGCTACTTCATCCACTGAGCACACTTCGGCATCAATGCGCCGTGGCCAATTGAATTGACCAAGATTGCTGAAGGACGCAACCATGGAACTTCGTCACCTGCGCTGCTTTGTGGCGGTCGCCGAAGAACTGCACTTCACACGAGCTGCCGAGCGCTTGCATATCGAACAATCCCCCCTGTCTCGAACGATCAAAGAGCTTGAGGATGAGCTAGGGGTAATACTTTTTGACCGAAACCGTCGAGGCACTGTGCTGACCCCCGCTGGAGCCGTGTTCTTGCAGGACGTCCGCAGACTGTTCACTGTTTTGGAGCATGCACGGGAGAACGTCCAGGCGGTCGCGGCGGGTCTGCGAGGGAGCCTGCGCATCGCTGTCTCCGATGGTGCAATCGATCCCAGGTTATCGGCGTTTCTGGCTCGTTGTCGCGCAGAAGAGCCGGAGGTCGAGATACGCCTATCCGAAGTACCTCTGGCCGAGCAACTGCGTGGTTTGCGATCAGGCGACTTCATGGCCGGATTCGCGCACACTGCCAACGTCGGTTACGGCATCGTCGCCGAACCGATCTGGCAAGACCCGCTGGTTATCGCGCTCCCCGCCCGCCACGAACTACTCGCTCACAAGAAGGTTCCGCTCCATACCCTCGGGGGGCATCCGCTCATCATGTGCGATCCCCAGGCGTGCGAAGGTTGCTGCCTCGAACTGGCTCGACTTCTTCGGCAACTGGAGCATGAACCGAACATCGTTGAGCACGCGTCCTCACTAGACATGATGCTCACCTTGGTCGGTGCAGGCTACGGCATCGGCTTCACGACGACGACCAGGATTACTGCTTACCAGCGCTCTGACGTTGTAATCCGCCCTCTGGCAGTGGAATCAGCGGTCATCACCACCTACTTGCTGTGGCCCGAAAACACCCGTTTGTCGGTTCCACTGGAGCAGTTCATTGCTCGGCTACGCGACCGATTGAGCGACTAACGAAGCTGGCCAAAGAAGGCAAGGCTCAAGAGCCGTTGCCAGAACCAAGGTTGTCCTCTGTTGCAGTCATCAATTCAGCCGAACTTATCCTGAGCGCCACGGCAATTTTCAGTATCAGAGCCAACGTGGCCATGTGCTGCCCGCGCTCAATCTTGCCCATGTGAGAACGTTCGATCCCGGCCAGTGCAGCCAGTTCTTCCTGAGAGATTCCTTGCGCCTTGCGGGCGGCACGCACTGCCTCCCCGAAGGCCTGTGCTGGCTCGGCTTCAAATGTGGTTGTACCTGGGGGACGGCCTCGTTGAACTATACGCTTCTGCATTGACAGAAGCGTCGGGCAGCCATGAGAATTTAACCACGTTAAATTTAACTCATTGCTATCATATTGGGTTGCTTTTTTGCGGCCAGATAGCTTCGCGGGGCTCTCATGCACCACGCCACCAGCCGATCTTTCAAACTCGCTATAGCGCCCGGCGTACCATCCTCTCGGCTATCAACGCTTCTTGCCCTTCAGCGTGCAGAGGAACCGGATATCGCCATCACGTTCTTCGAGGTCGCAGGCGACGACCTAGCTGTCGGCCTTCAAGAAGGTCGCTACGACGCTGGGATGTCACTTCAAGATACGAGCGCCCCGAGCCTGAGCAGCCAGCCCTTATGGTGTGAAAACATGGCCGTTGCTGTACCGCCACGGTTCCCCTTACCGAACCAGGCGATGCTCACGGTTGCTGAGTTGTTGAGCTATCCCGTTTTTCGCTGGCAGGCAGAGGCCTGCCCCCTGCTGGATCAACGGCTGTCTTCCTTGGCGCCGCCGGTGGATCAGCAGAGCATTCAGCACGTCACTTCGTTCAAGCTGTTGGCCCTATGGGTCGCGGCTGGCTATGGTCTTGGCATCTCTGCGCAACCGCGCATCGAGCGCGCCCATGAGTGGAGGATTACGATGAGGCTGCCCTCGGATGGCCCCTACGAAATCGTGACCCACCTGCAGCGCCCCCACCGGCCAACCAATGCTGTTACGGAGCGGTTCGCGCGCAGAGCGCTGCAGGTTGCCAGGGCCGGCGCACGGTAATGACAACCTATGGCCGGGGCCACTTCCCGGCCATAGGTTGCAGCGTGCAGGTTAGGCTTCCTCAAGAACCACCGCACTATCCATCAGCCGACGAACGCTCTGCCGCACGTCCTCGGGGATCGGCTGTGGGATGACCGTCTCAGGGGCATCCGCATGCTCCTGACCGTTCGTGATGATCCGGATGATTTTGGCCAGATTGGTCGGCGTGACGGTATCGATGGCCGTCCGATCGCCCAATTCCGGATGCGGCCGGGTCAACATGCGGTACAGATCCCACGAATCCGCGTCCGGACACCGCTTCATGAGGGTTTGGGCCAGCTTTTGCTTGAGTGGCACCAATTGCCAATCGGGAACGCGTTGTCCCCGGTTGCCCAAACCGATGGACAGCAATTTGCCGGCTTTCAGTTCGCGGTTGATCTGGTCTTTGGACTTCCCGGCCAACTTGCCGAACAACTGAACCGGCATGTTGCACGGCAATTCGTAGATCTCGAGCATTTCCTCGCGCTCACGCTGGATCGCGGACACTTCCGGCTCCGGAACTGGCTCAGGGGGCGGCGGCACCTGTGACAGCCGCTGAAAGGTGCCTCCCGAGGCGTTTGCCGTCACGACGATGGGAGTTGCCGCTACCGGTGGGATGGTGCCAATAAAAGACGCTTCCTCGGCAGAAACGGTATTTTCCGCCTCTACCATCGTTGGCACCCCATCGATACGGATGGTGAGATGCACGCTGGCGGCCTCCACCTGGCCCTGCTCCAGCAGGTCGAGGCGATCGGCCCAATCCTGCATCATCCTGCGGCGCGGCTCCACGTGTTTGGCGTGGTTATAGGCTGAGCTCACCTTGTTCGGGTCCGAGTGCGAGAGTTGCGCGTCCACCCAAATCTTGGGGTAGCCGATTTCATTGAGCGCCGTCGAGAGGGTTCCACGAATACCGTGGCCGGTCAGTTGATCGTCGTAGCCCATGCGCTTCAAAGCCTGATTGAGCGTGTTCTCACTGATGCGCTTCTTGAGGTCGCTGCGATGCGTCAGCAGGTATCGCTGGGCTGGCCGCATTTCTCCCAAGAGGTGGCGTACGATCTCGACGGCCTGGATGGACAGCGGCACGATATAAGGCGGGATGTCTTGCGCACGCTTGCCAGCCTTGCGCATCTCGTCCAGAAGTTGCTTGACGCTCTCTGGCGGGATGATCCACAGACCCCGGTCGAGGTCGAACTGGTCCGGGGTCGCCAGCCGCAGCTCGCCAGTGCGCACTCCGGTCAAAAACAACAGCCGAATGCCGAGCTGGGTCTGCCAACCACGAGTGTTGTAATGCCTGAGCTTCTGGAGAAACGCGGGAAGCTGGGGCAGAAGCAGGTACGGGTTGTGGTTCACCGGAGGTTTAGGCTCGGCTACGACATCAAGATCCGAGGCCGGATTGATCTCCAGTCCCTCAACGATCACCAGAGCGTAGCGGAACATCTGCCGGAACCAGGTACGAATTTTTTCGGCGGTGGTGTAAGCCTTGCGTCCCTCAACCCTTGCCAGCACACCCAGCAGTTGGGGACGACGGATATCGTAGATCGACATCCTCCCGAGGGTGGGCAGCACATCGTTGTCGAAGATACGGAGTATCTGGGACATCGTGCTTTGCCGGCCTTCCTTGAGCTCCTTGCGGCGATGCTCGACCCAGGCGTCGAAAACCGCCTTGAAGGTGTATTCGGACGCCAGCTTGATCGCGTGCCGCTTCTGCTTACGGTCGGTGTGAGGATTGATGCCCTTGGCCAGGAGCGCCCGGGCCTCGTCACGCAATGCGCGTGCTTCGCGCAGGCCGATCTCAGGGTAGTTGCCCAGCGAGATGCGCTTTTGTTTGCCGAGCCAGTAGTAGCGCAGGTGCCACGACTTGCCGCCAGTGGGAGCGACGACCAGGCCGAGGCCATCGGTGTCGGGGAGGTTGTAGGCTTTGTCAGCGGCCTTGGCTTGCCGCACAGTCAGATCAGAGAGAGTCATCTTTGAGCTCCTAAGTTAAGAACTTAGACTCAATGCTCGTCACGACTCCCGCCCAACCCCAGCAACAATCCGGAACCGGCACCACCCGCATTCTTTGGCCTCAATTTTGGCCTCAAAAACGCTGGCTGTCAGTGGATTTCCATGGCTTTTGCTGGAATGAAAAAAGGGCCTTTCGGCCCTCTTTTCAACGACTTACAGACGTCAGTGGAAGTCTGTAGATCATAAATTGGAGCGGGAAACGAGACTCGAACTCGCGACCCCAACCTTGGCAAGGTTGTGCTCTACCAACTGAGCTATTCCCGCAGTGCTGTGGCGCGGGTCAGCGCCGTCAACGGAGGCGTATTCTACCCATCGAGCCGTGCTCGTCAACCGTTTTTTTAAATTTTTTCTGCGCCGCCGGCAACCAGGCCAACGGCACCCGGACACCGCTCCGGCACTACTGGCCAAAGCTGCGGCCACCCTCCAGGTAAGCCCGTTCCTCCGGCGTGCTGGTGCGTCCCAGAGCCCGGTTACGATGGGGAAAGCGGCCAAAGCGGCGCACGATGTCATGGTGTTCCCGGGCCGATGTCAGAAAGCCCGCCAGCGCTTCCCGCAGGTCCCCGGCGCTGGTGGCCACCAGCTGTTCGTAACACTCCACGGACAGCGCCTGGTCCTCCCGGCGTTCCGAGTGTTGCAGTGGCATGTACACGAACGCCCGCTGAATCAGAGGCAGAGCCACATCATGGCCCCGGCGCATGGCCTCCCGGCAACGTTTTCGTGCCAGCGCGTCCTGTTCGAACGCCAGCGCGCCACCGCGAAAGATATTGCGGGAGAACTGATCCAACAGAACGATTTCCGCCAACGCCCCTCCTGGCTGTTCCCGCCAGTGCCACAAACCGTCTTCCGAAGCGAACACCACCAAGGACAGGAAGCGACGCCGGATCTCCTGGTCAAACGCCCGGTCTGAGCGGAACCAGCGGCTCCGGTGTTCCCGGTCCGGCAAGCCGTCCGGGTCCAGCGGACCAAACCAGAAATCCAGAATCTCTTTCCAATCGAACATTGGGGTATACCCTGCTATCGTGAATGGCAGTCGACCAGCCCCATTGTGCAGGATTCCTGGAGGTTTCCAAGTTGCAGCAATCCGGAGATTCGATGACACGCCACCGCATCATTCTGTTGGCCCATGGCAGCAGCGACCCCCGCTGGTGCGAGACTTTCGAGGCCATGGCCGCCCCGACCCTCGATGCCCACCCCAATGCCCGCGTCGCCTACATGGAGCTGGCGCACCCCTCGCTGGCCGAGGCGGTTGAGCACGCCGTCGGGGACGGCATCGAGCAGATCACGGTCATTCCCCTGTTCCTGGCCGCGGGACGCCATCTTCGCAACGACATTCCCGCCATGATCCAGGCACTGGAACAACGCCACGGCATCCCCATCCGACTGGACCGGCCGGTGGGTGAACATCCGCGGCTTGGCACGGCGATACGGGATATCGTCACCGACACACTGGCAGAGGCTCCCTGACCAATCAGGAAACCGGCCACAAAGACCTGAGGAGGGCCCCGACATGGCACGCAACATCCTCGTAACCGGCGGCACCGGCTTCATCGGTCGGGCGCTGTGCGCCCACCTGCTGGCTCGGGGCGACCGGGTCGCCGTTTTCAGCCGCCAGGACTCGGACACCGTCAGGGCACTGTGCGGCAAGGTGGAGCCCGTCGCGGAGCTGGCGTCACTGCGGGGGCACGCAGGCTTTGACGCGGTGATCAACCTGGCCGGAGAAGGAATCGCGGAAAGACGCTGGAACGAAGCCCGGAAGCGCCGGCTCCGGGACAGCCGGATCGGCCTCACGACGACGCTGGTGGACACGATCACGACTTGGCAACGCCTGCCCCAGGTTCTGGTGTCCGGGTCGGCCGTCGGCTATTACGGCGATCAGGGCGAGAACACCGTCACCGAGAACACCGCCCCCCGCGACGAATTCACCCACCGGCTCTGCCGGGATTGGGAACAGGCAGCACTGGCACTGGCGCCCCGGGGCGTACGGGTCTGCCTGTCGCGGACGGGGCTGGTCGTGGGCTCGGGAGGTGGCTTCCTGGCCCGGATGCTGCCCCCCTTCCGGCTGGGTCTGGGGGGCCGGCTTGGTTCCGGCCGGCAATACATGCCCTGGGTACACCGCTGGGATGTGGTGGCGGCCCTGATCTGGATGCTGGAACAGAGCCCGGCGTCCGGCCCCTACAATGTGGTCGCCCCGACACCGGTGACCAACCGTTCCTTCACCCGGACCCTGGGCCGGGTACTGCATCGTCCCGCCCTGTTCCCGGTGCCGACACCGGTTCTGAAGCTGGGGTTCGGGGAAATGGCGCAGTTGCTGCTGACCGGCCAGCGGGCGGTGCCCGAGCGGTTGCTGGCCGAGGGGTTCCAGTTTCGTTTCGCCGAGTTGGCGGTCGCCCTGGAAGAGGCCCTTCACTCGATCCGGACGGGCCATCGGGCATAGGATTTTTTTTGCAAAAAAGCGTTGACACCACCGGGGGGCTTACTTAATATACGCGCCACCTCGACGAGGCAACCCGTTGAAAACGTTGCGTCCCCTTCGTCTAGTGGCCTAGGACTCCGCCCTTTCACGGCGGCAACAGGGGTTCGAACCCCCTAGGGGACGCCATTCTTTTCCTTCCCTGATTTCAAACACTCCCCAAACAGGCAAGCCGACCCGGCTCATCTGTTCCTGGCGAGGGCGTGTCCGGCATCCCTGCCCATACCCTGTCCGAATTCCCTGATGATCAGGTCGTGTCAGACCGGCCGCCCGCCGTGCTTTTCCTGGCGTTTGCTGACGTCCTCGGCGTGACGTTTCTGGTCGCGCATGACAAACACGGCAACCCCGACGAAAAAGCCCAGCATCAACAGCACCGTAACGATTCCGGCGATAACCACAGCGTCCATATACATGAGTGTGTCTCCTTCAGTACAGTGAAACCTTTTGATATCAGGTTACGCTGGCCGTTCACCGGGGGTATTGATCTGGATCAACGCGCCTTTCTCGCAAAATAGCGACAAATACCTGTCCCTGGCTCACATTTCTATCGGTTTCCCCAGTATTTTCAGGGCATTCCAACGAGCCACCTGCTATATTCGGAGTGTTGTGGCAGCGCCCATGCCCCTATTGTCAGATAGCGCTACGAAGCCGATGCTCAGACTGTTGACGCGCCTTAAAGCATTTCGCCGGGGATCGCCCCTGTCGTTCCGGTTGCTGGCCTGGATCCTGCTATTCAGTTCGGTCTTCACCCTCATTGCCTCCGGCATTCAGATCTACTCCGACTACAGCAAGGATCTCGACCTGATCGACCGGCGCATGCAGGTGGTCGAGTCCGGTTATGCTTCCAGTCTTGCCCGAAGCCTGTGGGCACTGGACCAGAAGCTGCTGCAGACCCAAATGGAGGGCATCCTCAGCCTGCCGGACATCGTTCATCTCCGGTTGCGAATCGAACCCGACTCTGAACTGGTCATGGGCGAACTTCCCCGGGGTGTGGAAACCCGGTCCCACAGTTTCACCTTGGTGCATGAGGGCGAGGAGACCTTCACCCTCGGCGAGCTGACCATCACCGCCACCCTGGACCGGGTCTACCGCGAGATGAAGCAGAAAATCGGCCTGATACTCGCCACCCAGTTTCTGAAAACCTTCTTTGTGTCCATCCTGATCCTCTGGATCTTCCGCCATTTCGTCACCCGCCACCTGACCGCCATGGCGGAATACGCCAAGGACCTGTCCATCGACAACCTGTCCCGGCCGTTGATGCTCGATCGCCCCGACACTCCCACCAACCGTAACGACGAGCTGGGGCGGGTGACCGACGCCATCAACCAGATGCGGGAACGGCTCAACGCCGACCTGGCCCGTCAGGAGCGAGATGCGGCGGAAATACGCAAGTTTTCCAAAGCCATCGAACAGAGCCCGTCGTCGGTCCTGATCTGTGACCGGCAATGGCGCATTGAGTACGCCAACCAGAAGTTCAACCAGCTCACCGGGTTCGACCTCAAGTCCATCCAGGGCAAGCATCCGGCCACCCTGATCGAAAGCTCCGCGGAGAGCCGGGACAGCCGCAACTTCTGGCAGTCGATCCGCCTCCAGGTCCAGCGCGTGGGGGTGTGGCAGGGGGAAGTGAACAGCATCCGCAAGAATGGCGAACGGTTCTGGGAACAGCTGATCGTCACCCCGATCAAGGACAACGCCGGTGAAGCCACCGGCTACCTGATCCTCAGCGAGGACATCAGCATCCGAAAGCGTTACGAACAGCAGCTGTTGCGTCAAGCCAACTACGACATTCTCACCGGCCTGCCCAACCGGATGCTGGCTCTGGACCGGCTCAAGCTCGCCCTGGCCCAGGCCCGGCGGGAAGGCACCCTGGTCGGCGTCATGTTTCTGGACCTGGACAATTTCAAGCACATCAACGACACCCTGGGCCACGACGCCGGTGACAACCTGCTGGTCGAGGCCGCGCGCCGGATTTCCAGTTGCCTGCGCGGAACCAGCACCGTGGCGCGCCTTGGGGGCGACGAGTTCCTGGTGATCCTGCCGGGGCTGACCGGAGCGGACGCCTCGTCCCAAGTCGCCGAGCGGATCCTCAAGACCTTCAGTACACCCTTCTTACTCAATGGCCAGGAAGTGTTCGTGACCACCAGCATCGGCATCGCGATATTCCCGACCGACTCGGACAACAGCGGCACCCTTCTGCAGCACGCGGATGCCGCCATGTACCAGGCCAAGCACCGGGGCAAGAGTGCCTACTCCCATTTCGCCCCGGAAATGACGGAAGTGTCCCACGAGCGACTGCAGATGGAATCCCGAATGCGACGGGCCCTGGAGCTGCAGGAGTTCGAACTTTACTACCAGCCTATTGTCGAGACCGGTTCCGGCCGCCTGCACGGCGTCGAGGCCCTGTTACGCTGGAATAACCCCGCCATGGGCATGGTGATGCCGGACCGGTTCATTCCCCTGGCCGAGGAAACCGGACTGATCATTCCCATCGGCGAGTGGGTGCTGGAGGAGGCCTGCCGCGCGGCGATGGGCTGGCAGCAGGAAACCGGACGGGAAATCGTGATCTCGGTCAACGTCTCCCCCCGGCAGTTCCGCGATCCCGGTTTTACCGACGCCGTGACCCGGGCCCTGGAGCGCAGCGGCCTGGCTCCTCACCTGCTCGAACTGGAAATCACCGAAAGGCTGATCCTGGACAACTCCATCGAAACGGCGGAAATCCTCCGACAGCTGGACCGGCGGGGCATCAAGCTGTCCCTGGACGACTTCGGCACCGGTTATTCGGCCCTGGGTTACCTGAAAACTTACCCCTTTGATACGCTGAAGATCGACAGGTCCTTCACCCAGGACGTCATGAAAGAGCAGGAAAGCGCCTCCCTGGTTCGAGCCATCATCAACATGGCCCACAGCCTTGGGCTGAAAGTCATCGCCGAAGGGGTTGAGGAGGAAACTCAGACCCACTTCCTCCAGCGCGAGGGCTGTGACTACTCGCAGGGCTATTTCTACAGCCGCCCCCAACCCGCACCGGAATTCGATCAATGGCTAAAAACCAACCGCCGCGTCAACCACTGACCGGCCCGGAACCCGCATCTGGCGACCGGCAGGGCACCCTCCTGGTGGTGAACTGCGGCAGCTCCACCCTCAAGCTCGCCCTGTTCGACCTTCGGCTGCACAAAATTGCCTCGGTCCTCGCCGAGAAACTTGAGCAGTTTCAGGCCACGGCCCATATTCAGGGCGACCCGGCCCCGGTCCCCCTGCCCAGCCACGCCAGCCACCGGCAAGCCCTCGAAGCCGTCATCCAGGCCCTGTTCGAGCGCGGGTGGCTAACACAGGCGCCGGTGGCGATCGGCCATCGCGTGGTGCACGGCGGCGAACGGTTCCGGCAGGCGGTACGAATCGATGACCGGACCCGGGAGGCGATCGCCGACTGCGCCAGCCTGGCACCACTGCATAACCCGGTCAACCTGGCCGGCATCGACTCCACCCGGAGCCTGTTTCCCGGCGTGCCCCAGATCGCGGTGTTCGACACCGCCTTCCATCAGACCCTACCGCCCCGGGCCTTCCTTTATGCCCTGCCCCAGCGTTTCTACCGGCAATGGGGGGTTCGCCGCTATGGCTTTCACGGCACCAGTCATGCCTTCATGCTGACCGAAACCGCCCGGCTGCTGGGTCAGCTGCCGGAACAGACATCGCTGATTTCCGCCCACCTCGGCAACGGCTGCAGCATCGCAGCGATCGACCACGGCCACAGCGTGGATACCAGCATGGGGCTGACACCACTGGAGGGCTTGGTCATGGGGAGCCGCAGTGGCGACGTGGATCCCGGGCTTTTCGATTTCCTGAAAACCAAGGGGATCGGCCAGGATGAGCTGCACCGGATCCTCAACGAGCAGAGCGGACTGCTGGGGTTGTCCGGCCAGAGCAACGATATGCGTACCCTGTGCGAACTGGCGGATCAGGGACACGAAGCATCCGCGACCGCCATCGATGTGTTCTGCTTCCGCCTGGCCCGCTACATCGGTGCCATGATGGCTTCGTTGCGCCGTCTGGACGCTCTGGTGTTCACCGGCGGTATCGGCGAGAACAGTGCCCGTATTCGCCGGCAGACTCTGGCCAGCCTCGGTCTTCTCGGGTTTGCCGTCGACCCGGAACGCAACAGCGCCCACGGCCGCCAGAGCCACGGCCACATCGAAAGCGGCGCGTCCCGGTTTCCCGTTCTGGTGATCGCCACCGATGAAGAACGGGTCATCGCCGGCGAATCCCTCCGCCTTGCCACCCCACACACCTGACCAACCCCGGAATCCCAGTCATGGCCAAAAGTCTGTTCGTCGCTGCTACCGCCCTTAACTCAGGACTGACCTCGGTCTGCTTGGGGCTGGTCCAGGCCCTGGAGCGGGTCGGGGTTAAGGTGGGATTCTACAAGCCCTTCAGCCAGTCGGTGCACCGGGCGGAGTCGCTGCACAACGCCGGCCGGGATCTCTCGGTCACCTACATCCGTGACCACAGCCATCTGGAAACCCCCGATCCCATCCCCCTGAAGCGGGCGCAGCAGATGCTGAACCGGCAACAGGCCGACCTGCTGATGGAAACCGTGGTAGGACACTTCCAGCACATGGCCTCGCGCTATGACGTTGTCGTCATCGAGGGCCTGGTGCCGGACCAGGCCGAGGCCTATACCGCCCGACTGAATGTCGAGGTCGCCCGGAACCTGGGCGCGGAAGTGATCCTGGTGTGCGCGCCAGGTCCGCGTACCGCCCCGGAGCTTGACGAAGCCCTGGAATTCGCCACTCGCCTGTTCGCCGACCCCAAGGATCCAGACGTCATCGCCGTCATCCTGAATAAAATTGGCGAACCGGCCAAGGCCGGTCCAAGCCTGCGCCCCCGGCCGCAGCCCACTCCGATCCGGGATCCGGAAAAGGAGTGCCGCGTATTCCGGGACGGCCGGCTGCACCTGCTGGCCCAGATCCCCTGGCAGCCGGAGCTGCTTGCCCCCCGGGTGTCCGACGTGGTACGTGAGCTGGGTGTCGCGGTATTGAGTGAGGGCGACATGCACGCTCGGCGGGTCCAGGGCGTGTCCGTGTGCGCCCGAACCATCGGCAACATGACCGGCACCCTGAAAGCCGGCACCCTGATGGTCACCCCGGGAGACCGGGAGGACATCATCGTGACCACCGCCCTGGCGACACTGAACGGTGTTCCCCTGGCGGGCATTCTGCTCACCGGCGGCCTAGTGCCCGGCGAGGCGGTCATCGAGCTGTGCCGGCGGGCCCTGAGTACCGGCCTGCCGGTGCTCCGGGCCCAGACCAACACCTACGAAACCGCCCACGCCCTGGCGAATCTGTCCAGCGGAATCCCGGTGGACGACCCCCAGCGCATCGAGCGGGCCATGGAGGCCATCGCTCCACGCATCGACGCGGAATGGCTGCGTGAACACCTCAAGGTGGAACGCCAGCGCAAGCTGTCGCCGGCTGCGTTTCGCTATCAGCTGTCCGAGCAGGCCCGAGCCGCCAATAAGCGCATCGTGCTGCCCGAAGGCAATGAACCCCGCACCATCCAGGCCGCGACCATCTGCCATCAGCGAGGGCTCGCGCGCTGCGTGCTGCTCGGTCAGCACGACGAGATCCGGACCCTGGCCAGCAACCTGGGCCTGGAACTGCCCGAGGACCTGGAAATCATCGATCCGGCCTCGGTACGGCAGCGCTATGTGGAGCCGATGGTGGCCTTGCGTCGGCACAAGGGCCTGACCCCGCAGGTGGCCGAAGCCATGCTTGAGGACAGCGTGGTGGTCGGCACCATGATGGTGGCGCTGGACGAGGCTGACGGCCTGGTCTCCGGTGCCGTTCACACCACGGCCAACACCGTCCGCCCGGCGCTTCAGCTGATCAAGACCCATGACGATGCCCGGATCGTGTCCTCGGTGTTCTTCATGCTGCTACCGGATCAGGTGGTGGTATACGGGGACTGCGCCATCAACCCCGACCCCGACGCGGAACAACTCGCCGACATCGCCATACAAAGCGCCAACTCCGCCGAGGCATTTGGCATTGAGCCCATCGTGGCCATGATCAGCTACAGCACCGGCGAGTCCGGCACGGGTCAGGACGTGGATAAGGTGCGGGAAGCCACACGCATCGCTCAGGCCCGGCGCCCGGACCTGCCGATCGACGGCCCGCTCCAGTACGACGCCGCCGCCATCGAAAGCGTGGCACGCGCCAAGGCGCCGGACAGCAAGGTGGCCGGTCGCGCCACGGTGTTCATTTTCCCGGACCTGAACACGGGCAACACCACCTATAAGGCCGTCCAGCGCAGTGCCCGGGTAGTCAGTGTCGGCCCCATGCTACAGGGGTTGCGCAAGCCGGTGAACGACCTGTCCCGGGGCGCACTGGTGGAGGACATTGTCTTCACCATTGCCCTGACGGCGGTGCAGGCCAAACAGGTGGAAAGAAGAACGCCGGCCTGAGGCCGGCGGAAGGATCAGCGCTTGACGCTTTTCTGTCGGGCCTTGCGCTCGGGCCGCCCTTTTTTCAGGTTGCTGTCCTTTTTTACCCGCTGTCGCGGGGTCAACCGGTCGACCTTGCCGGCAAACGGGTTTTCACTGGACTTGAACTCAAAGCGAATGGGCGAGCCGGTCACGTTCAGGACCTTGCGGAAGGTGTTCTCGAGGTAGCGCTTGTAGGCACCGGGCAGTGACTCGGTCTGGTTACCGTGCACCACGATCACCGGCGGATTAGAGCCCCCCTGATGGGCGTAGCGCAGCTTAATGCGCCGGCCATGCACCATCGGCGGCTGATGCTGGGACACCGCATCCTGCAGGATCGCGGTGAGGCGGTTGGTTGGCCACTTGGCCATGGCCGAGGCGTAGCAGGCTTCCACGGACTCGTAGAGCAGGCCGACGCCGGAGCCGTGCAACGCGGAGATGTAGTGCTTGTCCGCGTAATCGATGAAATCCAGGCGTCGCTGCACCTGTTCCTTGACCCGAGCCCGGTCCTCCGGCGCCATACCGTCCCACTTGTTGACGGCAATCACCAGGGAGCGCCCCGCATCCAGCACGAAGCCGATCAGGTGCAGGTCCTGGTCCACCAGTCCTTCCCTCGCGTCGATCACCAGGATCACCACATGAGCATCCTGGATCGCCTGCAGGGTCTTGATGATGGAGAACTTCTCCACCACTTCCCGCACGTTCTTGCGGCGCCGGACACCTGCAGTGTCAATCAGGGTGTACTCCTGGCCCTGGCGCTCATAGGGAATGTAAATACTGTCACGGGTGGTACCGGGCATGTCGTAGACTACCACCCGCTCCTCGCCCAGCAGGCGGTTGACCAGCGTGGACTTGCCGACGTTGGGGCGGCCCACCACGCCAATGCGGATACCGGGATAGCGCTCGGCTCGGTCCTCTTCCTCGGGGGTTTCCGGTTGCGGCAGCAACGTCTCCAACAGGGAGCGCACGCCCCGGTTGTGAGCGGCGGCAATCAGGAACGTTGACTCGAACCCCAGTTTGAAAAAGTCCGCCGCCGCCACGTTCGGGTCCTGGCCGTCGGTCTTGTTGACCACCAGATGGGCCTGCTTGCCACTGCGGCGGAGGTGCTCGGCAATCATTTCATCGGCCGCCGTCAGGCCGGCCCGACCGTCCACCAGGAACAGGACGATGTCGGCCTCCTCCACCGCCTGCATGGACTGACGGGCCATCTCGGCGTCCAGCCCCACTTCATCACCGGTCAGCCCGCCGGTGTCGATCACAATGAAACGCTGCCCCTGGTAATTGCCCTCGCCATACTTGCGGTCGCGGGTCAGCCCCGGAAAGTCGGCAACAAGGGCATCCCGGGATCGGGTCATCTGGTTGAACAGGGTCGACTTGCCCACGTTGGGGCGGCCGACCAAGGCAATCACTGGAGTCATAGGAATGGTTTACTCTACGGGCCTGAGTTGGAAAACGGCCAGGCGGCCGCCGTTGCCAAAAACGAGCAGGTTACCATTGGCCAACCGCTGTGCCGGTACGCGAATTCCCTCATCGTCGAACTCGAGCTTGCCCTGAAGGCTGCCATCGGCACGTGACACTGCGTACAGGTAACCTTCAAAATCCCCCAGCACCAGATAGTCGCCCAACGGCACCGGCTGGGTCGGCTGGCGCCAGGCAAGCTGGTCCTGCACCCAAAGTTCACGACGGTCGCTGCCACGCAGGGCCACCAGATCGCCATTGGCCGACGCCAGGTAGATGGCGTTGTCCGCCACGGACGGCGCATACAGGCTGGAGGCCTTCTTGCTCCAGATTTCCTGTCCGGTACGGATGTCCACCAAGGCCAGCTTGCCCTGGTAGCCGACCGCCAGCAGGGCGGAATCCAGTACCAGCGGCTGGCCGCCGATGTCCACCAGCCGCTCCAGTTCGGTCCGCCCTTGCGGCTGTCCCAGTTCGTACTGCCACACCGGCTGTCCGGAATCCGCGGCCAGGGCAATCAGCTTGCCACTGGCGAAGGCGGCGATCACGATGTCCGAGCCCACCAGGGGCGCAGCCGCCGCACGGATGGACAGTACCGGCACCACGCCGTCGTATTGCCACAGTGCGTGCCCGTCCCCGGAGTCGAACGCCAGGACCCGGCCATCGATGGTCTGCGTGACCACCATGCTGCCGTTGGATTGTGGCGCGGACAGCACTTCCGTCGGCAGCGATGCGCGCCAGAGCTCATGACCATCCGACCGAGCCAGTGCCACCAGCTCGGCTTCCCGGGTGATCAGATAGAGCCGATCCTGGTCGCCTCCGACACCGGCAAACAGACGGTCGTCGAGTTCGCGCTCCCAGATCAGGCTGCCGTTGTCCGTGGACACGGCCACCAGCTCGCCATCGGCGGACGCTGCGTAGATCACATCGCCGGCGTTGAGCGGCGACAGGTACAGCAGTTCGCCGTCATGGCCATCCCCTACCGACATGCCCCAGACCTGCTTGAATGCAACGCTGGCCTCCACCTCCGGCACCGGTGCCGGCTGTTCAAAGGTGTCGGTGGTGCTACACCCGGCCAGCCCCAGCAGGGCCAGCAGGGTGATGATGGACGCCGAACGGATACCTCCAGCCAGCCTCGGCATCAGGCATCCTCCCCGACGCCCAGATCGGACAGTTTCAGTTCGAGGATGCCACTGCGTCCCTGCTGGCTCTGCTTGCGAGCGGCCAGGTAGGCGGCACGGGCACCGTCCCGGTCACCCTTGGCCAGCAGAATGTCACCTTTCAGTTCAGAGAACATGGCGTCGAAGGCACCCGCCGCCTGGGCACCCGCGAGGGTGTCCAGTGCCTCATCCAGCTGACCGTCGGCAAACTGAGCCTGAGCCAGGCGGTGCCGGACCACCAGGCTCAGGGCCGGATAGTCTTTGGCCTTGTCCATGGCCCATTGCAGGGATTCGATCGCAGCCGCCGCGTCCCCGGCCTCCATCAGCTGCTGCCGGGCCAGCAGCAGGTTACCGTATATGGCATAGGCACTGTCGCCGAAGTCATCGCGCAGGGTCTTGGCGACATAGGCCACGGTGTCCTGGGAGGTCTCGTCCGACGGATCACTGAAGGCATTGATCAGGTTGGCGAACTGATTCGCCGCCTGGGTACGCTGCTCAGCCTGATGGGTCTGCCACGCCTGCCAGCCGAAGACAATGGCCAGTGCGGCGCCAATGCCGATAAGCAGGGAGCTGCCGTTCTTCTTCCACCAGTTTTTGATGGCCTGGATCTGTTCTTCTTCGGTGCGCAGTTCCGCCATGGGGACTCCTGTTAGCGATATGGTCTCTTGTCGTTCTGAAAATCAGTGTTCAAATGCGGCGGCCAAGGCCTGGGCCAGCGCCGCCCGGGGCAGTTCGCGCTGGGGTTCCTCGGAACGCAGCGGCTTCAGGCCGACGGTCCCGTTGGCCAGTTCGTTTTCCCCGAGGATGACGGCGTAACGGGCCCCGCTTCTGTCGGCTTTCTTCATCTGGCTCTTGAAGCTGCCGCCGCCACAATGGGTCACCACGACCCGGCCGGGCAGCTGATCACGGAGCGACTCTGCCAGCGCCAGGGCCGGGGCAACGGTGGCGTCACCCATCGCGGTGACGTAGACATCGGCATCGCCGTTGACAGAATCGGGGATCAGGTCCAGCGTCTCCAGCAGCAGGATCAAGCGCTCGACGCCCATGGCAAAGCCAACCGCACAGGTGGGTTTGCCGCCCAGCTGCTCGACCAGGCCGTCATAACGGCCACCGGCACACACGGTTCCCTGGGCGCCGAGGCTGTCGGTGATCCATTCGAAAACGGTCTTGCCGTAATAGTCCAGGCCACGAACCAGTGCCGGGTTCACGGTGTAGGAGACTCCGGCGGCATCCAGCAGTTCCCGCAGTCGGTCGAAGTGGGCACGGGAGTCATCGTCCAGATAGTCATCCAGTCGCGGTGCGTTTTCCAGAATGCTGCGGGTGCCAGGGTCCTTGCTGTCCAGAATCCTCAGGGGGTTGGTGGTCAGGCGACGCTGGCTGTCGGGGTCCAGCTTCGACGCATAACCGGACAGGTAGTCCACCAACGCATCCCGGTACACCTTCCGCGACTGGGCGCTGCCGATGGAGTTGATCTCAAGACGGGTGTGGCCGCTCAGGCCAAGCGTCTTCCAGAGCCGGGCGGTGAGCATCAGCAACTCCGCGTCAATGTCCGGGCCGGCCATGCCAAAACACTCCACCCCGATCTGGTGGAACTGCCGGTAGCGGCCTTTCTGCGGACGCTCATGACGGAACATCGGCCCGCTGTACCAGAGCCGGCGGGTCTGGTTGAACAACAGCCCGTGCTCCTCCGCCGCCCGTACGCAGCCGGCGGTTCCTTCCGGGCGCAGCGTCAGGCTGTCGCCGTTACGGTCGTCAAAGGTGTACATCTCCTTTTCGACGATATCCGTTACCTCGCCGATGGAGCGCTTGAACAAATCCGTCTGCTCCACGATGGGCATGCGGATTTCCTGGTATCCGTACTGACGAAGCAGGTTTCGCACCGTGGCTTCGAGGTACTGCCATGTCGGAGTCTGTTCCGGCAGGATGTCATTCATCCCGCGAATTGCCTGAATCTTAGCCAAGTGAATCCCTTAGACGTTTACGGTGTTCAATGTTCAAGTCGCCCGGAGCGGCCGGTTCAGTCCGCCGACCGGGCGATGATGGCCTCTTCCTGTTCCTTCCTGCGCGCGATTTCTTCCCGGATCAGCCGCTCCAGGTCGTCGGTCAGAGTCGCATTGTCCAGTTTCTGATGGGGCTTGCCGCCCAGATAGAACAGGTTCTTTGGGGTGCCGCCGGTGAGCCCGATATCCGCTTCCTTCGCCTCACCGGGGCCGTTGACGATACAGCCAATGATGGCCACATCCAGGGACGTGTTGACGTCCTCCAACCGGGCCTCGAGGTCGTTCATGGTCTGAATCACGTCGAAGTTCTGGCGCGAGCAGCTCGGACAGGCGATGAAGTTGATGCCTCGGCTGCGCAGCCTGAGGCTCTTGAGGATGTCGTACCCCACCTTGATCTCCTGCACGGGATCGGCGGCCAGAGACACCCGGATGGTGTCGCCGATGCCATCCATCAACAGCATGCCCAGGCCAATGGCGGACTTGACGGTACCGGAACGGAAGCCGCCGGCTTCGGTGATCCCCAGATGCAACGGTTGCTCGATCTGGTCTGCAATCTTGCGGTAGGCCGCCACCGTCATGAACACTTCGGACGCCTTCAGGCTGACCTTGAAATCCTGGAAGTCGTGCCGGTCCAGAATGTCGATGTGGCGCATGGCGGACTCCACCAGGGCGTCCGCCGTCGGCTCACCGTACTTGCGTTGCAGGTCCTTTTCCAGAGACCCGGCATTAACCCCGATGCGAATCGGGATATTGCGTTCGCGGGCAGCCTGGATCACCGCACTCACCCGTTCCTCCCGGCCGATATTGCCGGGATTGATGCGCAAGCAGTCCACGCCCAGCTCGGCCACCCGCAGGGCGATCTTGTAGTCGTAGTGGATATCGGCCACCAGCGGCAGCGTCACCTGCCGGCGGATCTGGCCGAACGCCTCGGCGGCATCCATGGTCGGAACCGATACCCGGACAATGTCCGCGCCCGCGTCCTGTAGGGCCCGGATCTGGGCCACGGTCGCCTCGACGTCGCAGGTATTGGTATTGGTCATGCTTTGCACCGCGATCGGGGCATCACCGCCCACAGGGACATCCCCGACATGGATCTGACGGGACTTGCGACGTTTGATCGGAGATTCGTGTTTCATGACAGACAGACCAAATTGGGAAATGTGACCCGGGCCTTCAAGGGCTGAGGGCGAATTCGGCGCGGTTGTTGGTCACCGGGAACTGACCCAGATCCACCGGAGCGTCCTGGAATTGGATGGTGCTCACCGCATCCACCGCACCAATCACCACATGCAGCGGCGCGGGACCGGATACCTCCAGGCGATCCCCCCGACGTTGCAGCGCGGCGACCAAGCGACGGCCCTCGCCATCGGATACCTGAACCCAGCAATCCCCCTGAAAGCTCATCTCCAGCCGGGGCGTCAAATCCGCGATGTTGTCGCTGGCATCATCCGCCGCGACCGCCGGCTGCGCGGACGCCTCATCGACCGGCGTTTCAGCCGTTTCCCCGGCGACCGGAGAGCCCTCCTGGGCCGGGAGCTCCGACAGGGGTTCGGAGACGACAACGGGCTCCTCCGGCTCGACCGGTGCCGGTGCATCCCTATCGGCGTCGGCCTCTGCCCCGTTCATGTCCGGCTCCGGCTCGGCGACATCCGGCATCCCGGACTCGGACGGTTGTGCCTCGCCCGTTTCTTCACGGGGCACCGGTGCCTCACCCGGGGACGGTGACTCCACCAGAAAACGGAAAGCCAGCAAGCCGCCCACCAGGACCAGCATGGCCAGGAACAGGGCCTTGGCGATTCGTCGCTTGCGCCGGCGACGGCGTTCGATATCCACCAGGGGATTGGACTCCTGCTGTTTCTCCCGCTCCCGGCGCAGCGGTTCCAGCTCCCGGTCGAGGTCGGCGATCAGGCGGTCCGGATCCAGTCCTACTTGGCGGGCGTAGGCCCGGACATAGCCCTTGAGGAAGAGTTCGCCATCAAACTGGCGATGGTCGCTGTTTTCAATCGCCTGAATGACGGAGGGGCGGAGGTGTTGGGACTCGGCAACCTCGGCCACGCTGAGCCCCTTCCGTTCCCTCGCCCGTCGCAACTGCTGACCGACGGACTCCCCGACCTCAGTCTGTGGTTGTTCCTCACTGGTCATTGGAAATCAGCACCTTGTATTGTTGGTACTCCGCGGAGCCCGGATACTCGTTCTTCAGCAACAGCGCCAAGCTGGCTTCCTGATCCCTGTCGTTGAAGTGACGCGCAATCTGGATGCCGGTCAACAGACTCTCCGCGGAATGCGTCATTCTGGGGTTGCGTTGAATAATCGTGGTCAGCCGGCTGTAATAGCGGGATGCCGCCTCAAACTGTCCCTGCGCCACCAGGACCCGGGACAGCGCCAGCAAGGCCCGGGCCTCCCGGGACAACTCCACCGACCGGCGGTAGGCCGCAGCAGCCTGATCCAGGGCGCCCAGTCGCTCCTGGGTCATGCCGAGATTGAAAAACACCGAGCCCCGGTCGTCGTATTCGGTATCCTCGGAAGCCGCCTGGAACTGGTCCCGAGCCTCCGCCATCCGGCCCTGGGCAAACAGAAACGCGCCATAGTAGACCCGCCCCCGGGTGTAATCGGCATCCTCACTGAGCGCCCGTCGGAAACTTTTTTCGGCGAGCTCGGACTCGCCCTGGGCATTGTAGATCAGGCCCAGGGCGGCATGCGCGGCCGGGTCGTCCGGGTCCAGCTTGAGGGCGCGATCCAGATGGTGACGGGCCCGTTCCAAATTCCCCTGTCCGATATAGGCGGTGGCAAGCTTGACGTAGTTTTCAACCGCCTTCTCGCGATCCGCTTCCCGGGCAAACGGGCTGTCCGTGGTGGTGACGCATCCGGCCACGGCCAGGGTCAACAACAGCAACAGGGCTCCGCGAAGGTTTACCGATCTGCTTGTCACGACTGCGCCATCCTCTTTGCCTGCTTGGAGTTCCGTGGGTTCAGGGATTCACATGCTGCACCGCAATGTAGCGCTGACTCCGCCGGGTGCGGTCCTCGACCCGGCCCACCAGCTGCCCGCATGCGGCGTCGATGTCATCACCGCGGGTGGTGCGGATGGTGGTGATGTAACCGGCTTCCTGAAGAATCGACTGGAACCGGCGCGTGGCGTTCATGCTGGGCCGCTTGAAGTCGCTCTCGGGGAACGGGTTGAAGGGAATCAGGTTGACCTTGCACGGCAGACCCCGCAATAGGGTCACCAGCTCACGGGCATGCTCCAGGCGGTCGTTGACCCCTTCGATCAGGGTGTATTCGATGGTCACCTTGCGCTTGTCGGCGAGGCGGTCCAAGTAGCGCCGGGTCGCCGCCAACAACTCCGCGATCGGGTACTTGCGGTTCAGCGGCACCAGCTGGTTACGGAGTTCGTCGTTCGGGGCATGCAGGGAAATCGCCAGGGACACGTCGGTCACTTCCCCCAGACGGTCGAGGGCCGGCACCACACCGGACGTGCTCAGGGTGACACGGCGCTTGGAGAGCCCGTACGCCAAGTCCTCCATCATCAGGTTCATGGCGTCGACCACGTTCTCGAAATTCAGCAGGGGTTCCCCCATGCCCATCATGACGACGTTGGTGATCGGGCGTTCCAGGTTTGGATCGAATGGCATGAAGGCCTTGCGCGCCACCCAAAGCTGGCCGATGATCTCGGCCGCCGTCAGATTGCGGTTGAACCCCCGCTTACCCGTGGAGCAGAAGGTGCAGTCCAGGCTGCAGCCGATCTGGGAAGACACGCACAGGGTCCCCCGCTCGCCGTCGGGAATCAGCACGGTCTCGACGCTGTTGCCGTTATCCATGCGCATGACCCATTTGCGGGTACCATCCCGGGAGGTTTCGTCATACACCACCTCGGGACCGCGAATCTCGGCCACCTGCTTGAGTTTCTCCCGCAGGGCCTTGCTCACATTGGTCATTTGGTCGAAGTCATCCACCCCGCGCTGGTGAATCCACTGAAGCACCTGCTGGGCGCGGAAGCGCTTCTCACCCAGGGACTCGAAGAAGGCTTCGAGCTTGGCCTTCGGCATCCCGAGCAGATTGACTTTCTCAGCTACCGCTGTCATGACATAACCTCGATCAGATAACCAATGCGGGGCAATCGACGATTGCCCCGGCCAACGACATCAGCCGCGTGGGCAGATTTCGTCGTCATTGAAGAAGTAGGCAACCTCGCGCTCGGCGGAGGCGGCGGAATCGGAGCCGTGCACCGCGTTCGCGTCAATGGAAGAGGCGAAGTCGGCACGGATGGTGCCCGGAGCGGCTTCCTTCGGGTTGGTGGCACCCATCAGTTCCCGGTTCTTGAGGATGGCACCCTCGCCTTCCAAAACCTGAACCATCACCGGACCGGAAGTCATGAACGCCACCAGATCGTTAAAGAACGGACGCTCTTTGTGCTCCGCATAAAAGCCTTCGGCCTGCTCCTGGGACAGGTGCAGCATCTTGGCCGCCACGATTTTCAGGCCAGCCTTCTCGAACCGGCTGTAGATCTCGCCGATCACGTTCTTGGCGACCGCGTCGGGCTTGATGATAGAGAGCGTACGCTCAATTGCCATAGTCATTCTCCACTCGGGTTCAGGTTGAAAAATCAGGCCTGCGATTATACGCAGTCCGGCGGCAACTGCCTACCGCACGGAGCGAAGGCGGCTAACCACATCAACGATTTGGGCACTGGCATACGCCACCTCCTCCTCGGTCGTGAACCGCCCCATGGAAAACCTCAGGGCCCGGTGTGCCTGCTCGTCGCTCAGGCCGATGCCCCGCAGCACGTAGGATGGCTCGACGGTGGCGGAAGCACAGGCGGAGCCGGAGGAAACCGCCAGGTTCCGCAGCCCCAGCATCAGCGACTCGGCATCCACGCCCTCGAAGGACAGGTTGATCAGCCCCGGCACACGATGCTCGTCACTGCCGTTGAAGGTCACGCCAGACAGGTCCGACAAGCCATCCAGGAACAGCCGGCGCAGGGACTCGAGGCGGGCCATCTCCTCTTCCAGGGCATCCCGCGCCAGTTCAAACGCCTTACCCATGCCAACAATCTGATGTGTCGGCAGGGTGCCGGAACGCATGCCCCGCTCATGTCCGCCCCCGTGCATCTGCGCCTCGATGCGCACCTCCGGGGAACGGCGCACATACAGTGCCCCGATGCCCTTGGGCCCATACACCTTGTGACCGGACAGGGACAGCAGGTCCACCGGCATCCGACTGACATCCACCGGCGTCTTGCCCGCGGCCTGCGCCGCATCCACATGAAACAGCACGCCCCGCTGGCGCAACTCGCGGCCGATCGCCGCGATGTCGGTGATGCAGCCCAGCTCGTTGTTGACCATCATCAGGCTGACCAGAACGGTGTGTTCCCGCAGCGCCGCCAGCACCCGCTCGACCGGAATCCGGCCATCGGCGTCCGGGGCCAGCCAAGTCACCTCAACGCCCTGCCCCTCCAGCCACTTGCAGGTGTCCACCACCGCCTTGTGTTCGATCCTGGAAGTCACCACATGAACCCCGGTGCGGCCAGCCACCGCCCCCTTGATGGCCAGGTTATCGGACTCGGTCGCACCGGAGGTCCAGACGATTTCCCTGGGGTCGGCATGAATCAGTTCGGCCACCTGCCGGCGGGCGGTTTCCACCGCCGCCTCCGCTTGCCAGCCATAGGCGTGCGTCCGCGACGCCGGATTGCCGAACACGCCATCCAGGGTCAGGTAACCGGCCATTTCCTCAGCAACACGAGGATCCACGGGCGTCGTCGCCGCGTAATCCAGATAGACGGGCTTTTTCATAATTGAGTCAGAAGCTTTGTTTGTCAGGCCGGCGTCTGATCGGTCAAACGCTCGGTATTGATGGTTTCCGACGCCGCCCCGGGCTGGCGACGGTTCTGGCGGTCCGCGACCTGACGGATCTCCCGCTTGCGCATCAGGTCGCCAAGACTGATTTCGCTCAGGAACTGATGGATCCGCTCACTCAGGTCTGACCACAGGTGGTGGGTCAGGCATTTCTCGCCGTTCTGGCAATCGCCCTTGTTGCCACAGCGGGTGGTATCCAGGGATTCGCTGACGGCGTCAACCACCTCGGCGATGTAGACGTCGTCCGCGTCCCGGCTCAGGCGGTAACCTCCGCCCGGCCCCCGCACACTGACCACCAGATTGTGGCGGCGCAGGCGAGAGAACAGCTGTTCCAGATAGGACAGGGAAATTTCCTGCCGGGCTGAGATGTCCGCGAGACTCACCGGACCCTGATCCCCGTGAAGGGCAAGGTCCAACATCGCCGTAACAGCATAGCGGCCTTTGGTGGTCAGTTTCATGGCATCAGCCCCGCGATGGGATTGAATCTCGATTGACTCGTGGGAGTATGAATTGACCCACTAAACCAGTCAAGTATTCACCGCCCGTCACCGGCGTCGTCCCGGACGCAGTCGAAGTCCTCGTCCTGCAGCGGCGGCAACTCGCCGTTCTGGTATTCGCTGTTCACCTTCCGGATCGCCTTGCACATGTTCTCGATCCGCTCGTCCACCGCATGCATGTGATCCAGCAGCGCCCGCATCGCCCGGGCCACCGGGTCAGGCATTTCCTCGGTCACACCGTAGGCATCGAAGCCCATACGTTCTTCCATCTCCTTGCGACGCACCTCGTCCTCGGACCGGCGCTTGACGATCACCCGCCCCGGAATGCCCACCACCGTTGCGCCGGGCGGTACCGCCTTAGTCACCACGGAGTTGGACCCGATCTTGGCACCGTCACCCACCTCGAACGGCCCCAGGATCTTAGCGCCGGCCCCCACCACCACGCCGTTGCCGATGGTGGGGTGACGCTTGCCCTTGTTCCAGCTGGTACCGCCCAGGGTCACACCCTGATACAGGGTGACGTCATCCCCGATCACGGTGGTCTCGCCAATCACCACGCCCATGCCATGATCGATGAAGAAACGCCGGCCAATTTTCGCACCGGGGTGAATCTCGATACCGGTCAGCCAGCGGGCAAACGTAGACACGGTACGAGCCAGCCACTTCAGCCCCAGGTTCCAAAGCCAGTGCGCCAGGCGATGAAACAAAAGCGCGTGCAGGCCAGGGTAGTTGGTGAGCACCTCGAAGGTGTTCCGGGCCGCCGGGTCCCGGTGAAACACGCTGTTGATGTCTTCCTTCAGTCGTTCAAACATGCCCTTTTTCCTGTCCCGCCTCCGATACCTGGGCATCGGAGGGCCGAGGTTGATCGGATGCCTTACCCGCCGCCTTCTGGGCCGCACTCAGAATCCCGCGCAGGATATTGACTTCCATCTGGTCCAGTCTGGCCCGTTGGTACAGCCGCCGCAAGCGGGTCATTAGCTGCCCGGGATTGTCGCGACGATGGAATTCGATGTCCACCAGCGCCTGTTCCAAATGCTCAAAAAAGCCTTCCACCTCACGCACCGTGGCGGGTGCCACGTCCCAGCCGGCCTCACCCGGCCCGGTTACCGAGCCAAGGTATGGGCTGCCCTGCCCTTGTTCAAGGTTGCGCAGGTACAGCATGCGCAGTTCGTAGCACAGAACCTGAACCGCCATAGCCAGATTCAGAGAGCTGTATTCCGGGTTGGATGGAATATGGATGTGGTGATGGCAACGCTGCAGCTCGTCGTTGCTCAGGCCGTTACTCTCACGGCCAAATACCAGGGCCACCTGGCCATCCGCTGCGACCCGGGAAGCTGTCGCCGCCGCTTCCGGCGGCGCCATGACCGGCCAAGGTACCTTACGACCTCGGGCGCTGGTCCCCATAACCAGCACGCAGTCGTCGATCGCCTCGTCCAGGGTGGTCACCACCCGGGCCCGGTCCAGGACATCGGAAGCCCCGGAAGAGCGGGCATAGGACGCTTCATCGGGGAAGGAGCGCGGATTCACCAGCCAGAGATTCCCCAGCCCCATGTTTTTCATGGCCCGGGCGACGGCGCCGATGTTGCCGGAGTGGGAGGTTTCCACCAGTACGATGCGAATCCGGTCGTTGTAGGTATCCGTGCCTTCCAGGGGCAGCGCGGGTTTGTGCATGTCGAAAAGCCTGTATCGGTCAGCAGGAGGGTCCCAAGCGCGGCATGATAGCAGAAGCGGCGCCCGGCCACCTCTCCGAAATACCCGCAACCTGTTGGTATCCGTGCTTTTCCGGAGGCAAAAAACAGACAAGGGAAAGGAACTTTTGCTATGATACCCGCCTTTTCCAACCTCCGGACAACGAACACTCAGATGCAACCAGCAATCAAGATGGCCCTGCGCGTCGTACGCCAGGGATCCGATTACCTGAAAGCCCATTTCGAGCGCCAGTCCACTTACGGCAAGGACGAAGGCGAGCGCCGCCGCCAGCTGGAGCGGATGGAGCAGTCCATCTATGACAACTTCAAGGAGCAACTCGAAAAGGCCTACAAGGACCACCACATTGCTCCACTGAATGAGTCAGACGCCGGTGAGCACGAAAAAAGCTGGCACATCTTCCCGCTGCTCGGCCGGGACAACTTCCTTCGGGGCCTGCCGGAGTTCGCGCTGGCACTGGCTCAGAAGAAACAGAACCGTACCGAAAACCTGCTGATCGTACAGCCCATTACCGGCGAGGAGTACTCCGCCTCCCGGGGCCACGGCGCCGCCCTCAACAGTCGCCGCGTGCGGACCTCGGAAATTCGCCAGATCAGCCAGTCTGCCATCGCCACCAATCTGCTGGATCAGGCCAGACATAGCGAGCATGCGCCGCTGTGGGGAGAAATGGCCGCCATGCTGGCCCATGACGCGGCCCTGGTTCGTTCCTCCGGCTGCGTGCTGCTGGACATCGCCCGGGTGGCCGCAGGGAACCTGGATGCCGCCGTCGTGTTCCGGCCCGAACCGGTGGACCTGGCCCTGGGCGTGCCCCTGGCCATGGAGTCCGGCGCCCTGACCGGCGACTTCTCCGGAAATCCGTCCACCGACACTGCCCGACACCTGGTCACCGCCAACCCCAAGCTGTTCCGTGAAGTGCTGAAGACCCTTCACCCGTTCCGGGCGCGCCTGCCCCGCTGACCCCGCCCGAACGGACAACGGACACAAAAAAACCGCCACTCCCGGGAGTTGGCGGTTTTTTTGTGTCCGGTACGGCTCACATGCGATTGAGCCATTCGGGCGGTTCTTCCTCCTCCTGGGCCCCCGTCCCCTCCTTAACCGGCAACAGCAGATCTTCCCGGGTCACACCCAGGGCAATCAGCAGGTTTGCGGCGACATAGATGGAGGAATAGGTCCCCACTACCACACCGATGATCAGCGCCAGGGCAAAGTTGTTGATGGCCTCACCACCGAACAGGTACAGCGCCAGCAACACCATCAACGTGGTGCCGGAGGTATTGATGGTCCGGCCGATGGTCTGATGAACGGAGACGTTGATGATTTCCCAGACATCGTCGGTGCGCATCTTGCGGAAATTTTCCCGGATACGATCAGCGACGATGATGGTATCGTTCAGGGAATAGCCGATCACGGCCAGCAGCGCCGCCAACACCGTCAGGTCGAACGTCCACTGGAACAGCGCGAACACACCAAGGACGATGAGCACGTCATGGGCCAGGGGCAGCACCGAGGCGATGCCAAACTTGAACTGGAACCGCATGCCTACATAGATCAACACCACGATCAGTGCCAGCAGCAGCCCCAGACCACTTTCCTCGCGCAGCTCCTCGCCCACCTGGGATCCAATGAACTCAGAACTCACCAGCTCCAACTGCGCGCCATTGGCCTTGAGCGCACTGGCCACCGACTGCGCCAACTGATCATTGCCGGCCTCCGCCAGGCGCACCAGCACCGTGGTATCGGAACCGAAATTCTGGACCACGAACTGGTCGTAGCCCGCCGCCTCCAGTGTTGAGCGCACTTCATCCAGGGAGGGTGCCTGGGCATACTCCAGCTCCACCGAGGTACCGCCGGTGAAATCCATGCCGAGGTTTAGCCCCCGGGTCGCCAGCAAGGCGACGGAAACCACCACCAGAACAATAGAAACGATGGAAGCAAGTTTCCGCAGCCCCATAAAATCAAAGGGCTTTTTCTCCAGCTCAGACATTTTCCAGTTTCCCCCCAATCGACAGCTTTTCGATCTTGCGACCGCCATATACCAAATTGACGATGCTGCGACTGATCATCAGGCCGGAGAACATCGAGGTCAGGATGCCGATGCACAGAGTGACCGCGAACCCCTTGACCGGGCCGGAACCCATGGCGAACAGGATCACCGCCACCAGCAAGGTGGTGATGTTGGCATCAAAGATCGATACGAACGCCCGCGAGTAGCCGGCATTGATCGCCAGCTGAGGCGGAACCCCCGCTTTCAGCTCCTCCCGTATGCGTTCAAAGATCAGCACGTTGGCGTCCACCGCCATGCCCACGGTCAGGACGATCCCGGCAATACCCGGCAAAGTCAGGGTGGCGGACAGGATGGACATGCAGGCCACCAGCAGGATGAGGTTCAGGGTCAGCGCCACATTGGCGATCAGCCCGAACAGACGGTAGTAGGCCATCATGTAAATGAGCACCAGGGCGAAACCCAGCGCCACCGACATCATGCCCGCATCGATGTTTTTCTGACCCAGGCTGGGACCAATGGTGCGTTCCTGAACAAAGTACATGGGAGCAGCCAGGGCGCCCGCGCGCAGCAACAGGGCCAGTTCGGAAGCTTCGGGAATCGAATCCAGTCCGGTAATCCGGAAACTGCTGCCCAACGCCGACTGGATGGTAGCCAGGCTGATGATGCCCTTGTCCACCACCCGCTTCTCCACCGTCTGGGGCTCACCATTCACCATCCGGGTTTCGGTTTCGGTCCGGTACTCGATGAACAGCACCGCCATGCGCCGCCCGACGGCGTTGCGTGTGGCCCGGTTCATCAGGTCCCCGCCGACCGAATCCATGGTAATGTTCACCTGCGGCTGACCATTCTCGTCAAAAGCCTGCTGGGCATTCGCCACGTTGTTGCCGGTGGCGATGATGTCTCGCTCCAGGCGGGCGGTACGGCCGGGGTTATCCCTGAAGCCGAATTCCTCGGTTTCCCCCGCCGGCGCATCCGGGCGAGCTTCCAGACGGAATTCCAGATTCGCAGTGGCCCCCAGCACCCGCTTGGCCTGAGCCGTGTCCTGGACCCCGGGCAGCTCGACGATGATCCGGTCCGCACCTTGGCGCTGTACCAGCGGCTCGGCGACACCCAACTCGTTGACCCGGTTGCGAATGGTGGTCAGGTTCTGCTCCAGTGCGTACTCCTGGATGGAGCGGATTTCCTGCTCCGACAGCGACAGCACCAACTGCGGCTCACCACCCTCGGTGCGCTCATCCATCAGAAACTGGTTGTAGCGATTGCGGATCAGGTCAAACGCCTCGGCCCGGGAAGCCTCATCGCGGAAACTGAACAGCAGCTCGCGGTCCCCGCGCAGATCCCCGCCCCGGTACCGGATACGTTCTTCCCTCAGTTCACGCTTGATCTGACCGGAGAGTGCCTCCAAACGCTGGTGAACAGCGGTGTCCATATCCACTTCCAGCAGGAAGTGAACGCCGCCCCGCAGATCCAAACCCAGTTTCATTGGCCCCGCGCCCAGGCTCTTCAACCAGGCGGGCGTGGACGGTGCCATGTTCAGGGCAACCAGGTACTGGTCACCAAGCGCTCGCTGGACCACCGGACGGGCACGCAGCTGGTCATCGGAGCTGGTCAGGCGAATCAGGGCATTCCGGTCCTGCAGCGAACGCCCCTTCACCTCGATCCCCTCACTCTCCAGCGCCTGGACGGCTCGGTCAAGCACGCGTTCGCTGACCTCGGTACTGCTGCGAGCGCCGGTAATCTGGATGGCGAAGTCGTCGGGGAACAGGTTGGGCAGGGCGTAGATGAATCCGATCACGAGCGCGATCAGGATCACCAGATTTTTCCAGAGCGGGTACTTGTTCAGCATGGGGTCCCTTAATAGCCGGCCGGGCGGCCGGCCTTGGTTGTCAGCCAGAAAGAATCGGACAGGCAGGTCGCCGCAAGGTGTCGCTACCCGGTCAGATGTCCTTCAGGGTACCTTTCGGCAGGGCCGCGGCCACGGCTACTTTCTGGACCTTGATTTCGACGTTGTCAGCCACTTCCATCACGATGAAGTCCTCGGTGACTTTGGTGATCTTGCCGGCGACGCCGCCGGAGGTGACCACTTCATCGCCTTTGTTGAGGCCGGACATCAGGGCCTTGTGCTCTTTGGCGCGCTTGGACTGGGGGCGCCAGATCAGGAAGTAGAAAATCAGAATGAAGCCGGCGAAGAAGATCACCTGCCCCATCACCCCCATACCTTGCGGTGCGGGCTCCTGGGCCATGGCAAGCGCCGGAGTCATGGCCGTCAGGCCGGCAACAAGATGTTTCATTGATTTCATCCAATATCTCCGTTGTCTTGGCGGATCACTCGGCGCCATCCAGGGGCGGCACCGTCTCGCCTCGAAGGGCGTAGAAGTTGCTAACAAAGTCCGACAATGTACCTGCTTCAATGGCCCCACGCAATCCAGCCATCAGGTTCTGGTAAAACCGCAGGTTGTGGATCGTATTGAGCTGGGCTCCCAGCATTTCTCCACACTTATCCAGATGATGCAGATAACTTCTCGAAAAATTCTGACATGTGTAACAGTCACACCGCTCGTCCAGCGGCGCGGTGTCGTGCCGGTGCCGGGCGTTGCGGATCTTGACGATGCCGGTGGAAGTGAACAGGTAACCGTTACGGGCATTCCGGGTCGGCATGACGCAGTCGAACATATCAACACCGCGCCGGACCGCCTCGACGATATCCTCCGGCCGCCCGACCCCCATCAAGTAACGGGGCTTGTCCTCGGGCATCCTGGGGGGCAGGAAATCCAGGATCCGAAGCATATCCGCCTTGGGTTCGCCCACCGACAGGCCGCCGATGGCGTAGCCGTCAAAGCCGATCTCCGTGAGCCCGGTCAGCGAACGCTCCCGCAGCGATTCGTACATGCCGCCCTGGACAATGCCGAACAAGGCCGCCGGATTGTCACCATGGGCACGCTTGCTGCGGGCCGCCCAGCGCAGGGACAGCTCCATGGATTCACGAGCCTGCTTTTCCGTGGCCGGATACGGCGTACACTCGTCGAAGATCATCACAATGTCGGACCCCAGGTCACGCTGGACCTGGATGGCAATTTCCGGCGACAGCTCCACTCTGGAGCCATCCACCGGTGAGCGGAAGGTCACCCCTTCTTCGCTGATCTTGCGCATCTCGCCCAGGCTGAACACCTGGAAACCGCCGGAATCGGTGAGAATCGGCCCGTGCCACTGGGTGAAGTCGTGCAGATCGCCATGGGCCTTGATCACCTCGGTGCCCGGCCGGAGCATCAGGTGGAAGGTGTTGCCGAGAATGATCTGCGCGCCGATTTCCCGGATGTCCCTGGGCAGCATGCCCTTGACGGTGCCGTAGGTGCCCACCGGCATGAACGCCGGCGTTTCCACCACGCCGCGGGGAAACCTGAGCCGCCCGCGGCGGGCCCGCCCCTGTTCGGCGATTTTCTCGAACGACATGAAGCAGGACCTGGTCACGACGCGCCTCCGGCTGATTCGGGTTTCTCTTCGCCGGTCACCCGGGCGGCGTCCCCGCCCAACAGCATGCCCCGGCTCGGTTCCTGACTGGTCACGAACATGGCGTCCCCATAGCTGAAGAAGCGGTAGCGCTCGGCCACGGCCTCCCGGTAGGCGGCCATGACGTTGGCATGCCCGGCAAAAGCACTGACCAGCATGATCAGGGTGGATTCCGGCAGATGGAAGTTGGTGATCATGGCATCGACGGTTTCAAACCGGTATCCGGGGCGGATGAAGATGTCGGTCTCGCCCCGGAAGGGGTGTACCCGGCCGCCCCGGCTGGCCGACTCCAAGGAGCGCACCGACGTGGTTCCCACCGCGATCACCCGCCCGCCACGGGCACGGGTGCGTTCGATGGCGGCCACCGTGGCCTCGGGCACGTGGGCCACCTCGCTGTGCATGACATGATCCTCAATGTTCTCAACCCGCACCGGCTGGAAGGTGCCGGCGCCCACGTGCAGGGTCACGAACGCTGTTTCTACGCCCCGCTCGGGCAGCGCCTGCAGCATCGCCTCGTCGAAATGAAGGCCAGCGGTCGGTGCCGCCACTGCCCCGGCTTCGCGGGCATACACCGTCTGGTAGCGTTCGCGGTCGGAGGATTCATCGGGCCGATCGACATACGGCGGCAGCGGCATGTGACCGATCCGCTCCAGGAGGTCGAGCATGGGTTCGGCGGACTCCAGCGCCAGGCGGAACAAGGCGTCGTGGCGATCCAGCATGCGCAGGACGCTGCCGTCCTCCAGTATCACGGTCTGGTCGGGCTTGAGCGCCTTGGAGGCCCGCACGTGCGCCAGCACCTCCCGTTCGCCGGTGATGCGCTCGACCAGAATCTCCACCTGCCCTCCCGTAGCCTTTCGGCCAAACAGGCGCGCGGGAATGACCCGGGTATTGTTGAACACCAGCAGGTCCCCCGCCTGGACCAGGTCCAGCAGGTTCCGGAACTGGAGATGGCGAACTTCGCCGGTCAGGCCGTTCAGGGACAACAAGCGGGAGGCACTGCGTTCTTTGAGGGGGTACCGGGCAATCAGCTCATCCGGCAGGTCAAAGTAAAAGTCGGAGACGTTCATGCGGTGGCCGGTCTGGGACTGCAGGACTGATCGATAAAGGTGGTAGCGGCGGGCGGACTCGAACCGCCACGGGTTTTACCCCAACGGATTTTGAATCCGTCGTGTCTACCAATTTCACCACGCCGCCAACGGAGAGTGTGGGCGATTATACCGACGCTGCCCCGGAAAGCAACTGCGAACGTACCTTCCGGGTCAGTGCCTTACAGGCGGTCGAACAGGGACAGCTGGGCCACCTGGGCAAACGATTGCTGGGCGGCCTCCAGGACAAAGCTCTGGAAGCTGAGATTGCTGATGGCCTCGGCGTAGTCCAGATCCTCCAGCTCCGACCGGATCTCCTTGGTGTACAGTCCGGAGTCCTCCAGAAACGCCTGCGTCGACTCCACGGCGTTCAGGCGCCCCCCCAGTTCGGTTTGCTTGAGAATCAGGCTTTCCTGGGCATTGTCGAGATTGATCAGGGATTCGGCGATCAGCGCATCATAGGCGGCCTGACCGTCCGGCGTGGTCTTGTCGAGACTCTCCAGCCCGGCAATCAGCGTCTCGATGGTTCCGAACACCGACTGTTTGTCGCTGATGCCGATGGTGAACTCGCCTGCGGTCGTGTCTTCGCTGACGGTCATCCGCAACCCGGCCACCTCGAACTCTTCCCCCACCTGCAGCGGGCTGGGGTCCGTCGTCAGCACATCGGGCGGTACCACGTTGCGATTCTCAACGGTCACCGAGCCGTCGGCAGCCACCACCACCGTGAGGTCGTCGGGCACTGCGCCGCCAAAGGCATTGCGCAGCGCCTGGCTGTTGTCGAGCGTCAGATCGGAAATGTGGCCGGTGGTGACGGTGGCGGACTTGACCGAGACGGCCGCGGGCACGTCCACGAAGATGCCCTTGCCGTGGTCGCTGATGGCGACGGTCACACCATCGTCGATTTCCAGCACCCGCTGCCCTTCGTCGCCGTTGTATCGCCAGGTGCCGTCCGGCTGCTTCACAAACGCTGGCTGGTCACCCTGGAAGCCACTGAAGATGTATTCCCCGGAGGCGTCCTGGGTGTTGGCGATGTCGGCCAGCTGATCCAGCCGCTGCTTCAGTTCCTCGGCGATGGAGCTCCGGTCGTTGGCGGACAGGGAGCCGTTGCCGGCCTGTACCGTCAGCTCCCGGATCCGCTGGACCAGGTCGACGGCGCTGGCCAGGGCACTTTCTTCCTGCTGCAAACGGTTCTGCGCCAGTGAGGCATTGCGCTGATAGGTTTCGATGCGGGTGACTTCCTGGTCCAGCTTCAGAATGCGGGCGGCCGCGACCGGATCATCCGACGGCTGGTTGACCTTCTTGCCGGTGGCAATCTGCTGCTGGGTTTTGTTCAGGCTGGCATTCAGTTCCTGCAAACGGCTGATGCCGCTGGAAAACACCTGTTGTGACGAAATCCTGATCATGACGAATCACTCCGCGCCCACCGGGGCGCCCTTAACGGAAACTCTGAAGCAAGGTATCAAACAGATCCTGGGCCACGGCAATCACCTGGGCCGAGGCATTGTAGGCCGCCTGGTATTGGATCAACTTGCCGGCCTCCTCATCCAGGTTGACGCCGGACATGGCTTCCCGCTGATTGGTGGACTGCTCCAGCAGGGTCTGAGCGGCCTCCAGGTCGAGCTGACTCTGACGGGTCTTGACGCCCACATCCTCAACCAGTCCGGCGTAGCCCTCGGCAAAGCTCTGGGTTCCGCCGTTCATGGTGTTGGCGGTTCCCAGCGCCGCCAACAGCTCGGCGTTCCGGTTATCCGACACGCCGCCGGAATTGAAGTCGATGATGAAGGTGTCGCCCGGCGCCGGCTCGCCGGAGATTTCGAACTGGAAGCCTTGGTAGCCGGGATCGCCGGGGTCGGCACTGAGGAGGGTGTTGGTCTGGCCCGGATCGTAGGGGCCGGTATCCAGCACCGTGCCCAGGGCATCGGTGACACTGTAGCTCAGAACACCCGCCGCTTCCGTGAACGAGACCGTCAGCCGCCCGTTGGCGAGGGTTTGTTGCTGAGTAAAGCCCGGCAACAGGGTGTTGGTCAGCGGGTTACGCACGTTCAGCATGGTGCCCTGGCTGATCACTCCGGTCCCGAGGTTGTCCTCCGAGGTCGTGGCCTTGATCGGGCTCGCCAGGGCCAGGTCTTCCTCCCGGCTGATTTCCAGGTCAATGTTGGCGGCGGCATTGCGGGTCGGCTGGATCAGGAACTTGTCGCCGGCGTTGACGCTGCCGCCCTCGTACCGGATGTTAAAGCCCGGCATGTTGATTTCCGCCTCCGGGTCGGACGGCAGACGGCCCCGGTTCACCACCTCGCCGGACGCCTGGTCGATCACTTCGTAGCTGCCATTGTCGCCAAACTGCAGGATCCAGGTTCCCCCCTCCAGGGCCGAGGCATCGGAAATTTCCACCGCGAACTGGGCAGTCTGGGGCTGCTGATTGTTGGCGTTCGCCACCACCCGGCTGCGCTGGACCTCAAGGTCATTGATGCTGCTGAAGAACAGCCCGCCCAGGTCCCCCTCCAGATCCATGCCGATGGCGTGCTGGTGGTTCACCGACTCCGACAGCGCCAGGGCCACCCGCCCCAGGTCGTCGAAGGCCGGCTGCAGGCCCTCGGCCTCGAACCGGCGCAGTCCCCCCAGCGTGCCACCGTTGATCTGGTCATCGACGACCAGGGTCCGGCCACCGGCGGTCAGGGTGAACTCCAGGCTCAGGGGATCCTCGGCGCTGGCGCGGGTACCCAGCACGGAGGCATTGCCCCCCACCACAAGCGCCACGCCGTTGGCCAGGGACACGTTGACCTGACTGCCCTCGGTGGCGGTCACCCGGATGCTGACCAGCTCCGCCAGCTGGCGAAGTTTTTCATCGCGCTGGTCCAGCAATTCGTTGGGCATCTGCCCCTGGGCCAGGCCGGGGGACTCGGAAATGGCCAGGTTCAGCTCGGCAATGCTTTGCAGCAGGGTATTGGCGTCCGCCACCCCCTGCTGCATCTGGGTTTTCACCGACTCCCGCTGCTGGATCAGTTCCTCGTTGAGGCCCTGGATCCGGTTGACCACCTGCTGGGCCTCACTGATCACGGCCTGCCGCTGCGGCAGCGACGTGGGATCTTCGGAAGCACTCTGCAGGGCGGCGAAGAAATTGTTCAGGGCATCACTCAGGCCGGTGGTATCCCCCCCGAGCAGGTTGTCGAGGCGGGTCAGTTCGGTGTTCAGGGCCTCCTGTTCGCCATACAGGGACGAGTCCTCCCGGATCTGCTGGTTCAGGTAGTCGTCCGCCAGCCGCCGAATATTTTCGATGGTCACGCCGCTGCCGATGCTGCCGGCACCGGTACGCTGGCCCTCCTGGGTGGCGAACTGCACTTCCTGACGGCTGTAGCCCTCGGTATTGGCGTTGGTGATGTTGTTACCGGTGGTATTGAGCGCTGTCTGGTGGCTGAGGATGCCGGACAGCCCGATTCCCATGAGCCCTGCCATGATTAGTCTTCCTCCGGATCGACACCGGCCAAGCCGGTTTCATCCATGGTCAGGGTGGTCAGTGAAGCCCCGGCCATGATGCGATTGATTTTGTGGCCATAGTCCGGATCCGTGGCGTAACCGGCGGCCTGCAGCCGGTGCGCGAATTCGGCGGGCTGGTCAGCCACCGCCAGTACGTCCCGGTATCTGGGGTTGGCCTCCAGGAAATCGACGTAGTCACGGAAGCTGGCCTCGTAGTCGGGATAGGCCCGGAAATCCGCCCGCTCCTTCATCGGCCGGCCGCCACGGAACTCCGTGGTGGTGAGGGTGACCGAATCGCCCGACCAGCGGTCATCGGCCTTGATCCCGAACAGGTTGAAGCTCGGGCGCGCGTCGTCACCCTCGATCATGTACCGCCCCCACCCGGTTTCCAGAGCCGCCTGGGCCACCATCAGACGCGGATCGATGCCACTGTCGGCGGCCACCCGACGGGCAATGGGCAGCAGTGTCTGTACGAACTGCTCGGGCGAATCAAACCGTTCGGGCAGGGCCGCAGCACCCTCGCCCTCTTCTCCCGGCCTCACCTCGGTGGTCATGGTGTCCAGCTTGCGAACCTGTTCCGGCAACGCCGGCGATAACGCCGGCAGGCTGCGGTCATAATCAGCCAGGGTGCTCCGGTGCCCGGCCAGTCGGTTGCCCTCGCTGTCCAGCCCCGGCACCTGACGGCTGAGCTGGCGCACCAGGACCTCGGCCAGGCCGGTGCCCTGGGTGTTGGCCATGGTCAGGCTCAACTGGCTGTCGAACAGTTCCTGATAGAAGTCGGAGCGGCTGCTGTGCAGGAAGTTGCCTTCGGAGAACACCTCGCCGGCCTTGCGCATCGATTTCAGCATCTCCGCCAGGAACAGACTCTCGAACTGGCGCGCCACCACTTCCAGGGCGGCCTTTTTGTCCGTCCGGGCTTCTGACTTGAGGGCATTCAGACCGCTGAAATCGGTGTAAATCTGGGCCTGCTGCACGCGGTAGTCCTGCATGGCGACGCCTCTAGATCACAATCAGTTCGGCACGCAGCGCGCCGGCCTGCTTGAGCGCTTCCAGCACCGCCATGACATCGCCCGGCGCCGCGCCCACTTGGTTGACGGCCTGCACGATGTCGTTGAGCGTTACCGTCGGCCCGAACCGGAACATCCGCGCCGGTTCCTGGGAAACGGCAATCTGGCTGTCCGGCTCCACCGCGGTCTGCCCCTGGGAAAACGGGGCCGGCTGTTGCACCTCCGGGTTCTCCTGGATGGTCACCGTCAGGTTGCCGTGGGTGACCGCCGCCGGGCTGACATGAACGTTCTGGCCCACCACGATGGTTCCGGTCCGGCTGTTGATCACGACCTTGGCGGCTTCCTCGGCGGGATCCACCTCGATGTTCTCCAGCACCGACAGGAAGCTCACCCGCTGGGACGGATCTCGGGGTGCGCGCACGGAAATCGAGGTCGCGTCGTGGGCGTAGGCCATGTCAGGCCCCAGTTTGTCATTGATGGCCTCCACTACACGCCGGGCAGTGGTGAAGTCCGCGTTCATCAGGTTGAAGGTAATGGTGTCGCCCTGGTCGAACGGGTTGGCCACTTCCCGTTCAACCGTGGCGCCGTTCGGAATCCGGCCCACGCTGGGAATGTTCACGGTGATCTTGGAGCCGTCCTGCCCCTCCGCGCCAAAGCCGCCCACCACGAGGTTGCCCTGGGCCATGGCGTAGATCTGCCCGTCCGCGCCCTTGAGCGGAGACATCAGCAGCGTGCCACCCCGCAGGCTCTTCGCGTTACCGATGGAGGACACGGTGATGTCGATTTCCTGACCCCGCTTGGCGAACGGCGGCAGGGTGGCGCTGATGGTCACCGCCGCCACGTTCTTGGTGTTCGGATTCACCCCGTCCGGCAGCGTGATGCCGAACTGGTTCATCATGTTCCGGAAGGTCTGGTTGGTGAACGGCGCCGAATCGCCGGAGCCATCCAGGCCCACCACCAGGCCGTAGCCCACCAGCTGGTTGTTCCGCACCCCTTTCACCCGGGCCAGATCCTTCAGCCGGTCCGCCAGCACCGGGCCGGATACAATGGCCAACGCCAACAGACACGCCATCACGCGCGTTCCACGCCAGAAGCGCCGATTCATAGCGGCCACCACTCACTGTTAAAGAATCTTGCCGCCCAACCCATGCGATTGGCCTGATCAAGGTCACCGGTACCGCCGTAGCCAATGCGAGCATCGGCAATACGATTGGAGGCCACGGTGTTGTCCGGCTGAATGTCCTGCGGACGCACCAGGCCGGTCAGGCGGATGTACTCGTCACCGTTGGTCAGGGACAGCCATTTCTCGCCGCGGATGCGCAGCACGCCGTTGGGCAGCACTTCGGTCACGGTCACGGAAATACTGCCGGCCAGACTGTTGCTCTGGTCGGCGCCCGCCTGGCCCTTGAAGTACCGCTTGTTGTCCAGGTCGGTGGTCAGCCCCAGTTTGGTTCGGCCGAGAATGGTCGGGTTCGGCAGAGTCACCTTGTTATTTTTCTTGATGTCGGTGTCCTGGGATTTGCTCGCCCGGGTGGACTCCTGCAAGGTTACGGTCAGCACATCGCCCACGTTCAGGGCGGTGGTGTCACCGTAGAAGTCGTAGTTACGGGCAGACTGGAAAATGGCCCCGGAATTCGGGTCCCGCGGCATCATGGCCTGGGGCAGCACCGGCGCGAACGCCGGGTCGTCCGGCATGGCGCGGGGACGGCTCATGGCCGTGCAGCCCTGCAGCAACGCCAGCGCCGAGACCAGGCCCAGGGTGACCAGGGTCCGGTGGCGGGTACGACTGAATGAAGCACCGTGTGTCATGAGGTTACCTTCCCGAATCCGCGTCCGTCGTATTCAACCGTCAGCCAATGTTGTTGGTGATGAACTGCAGCATCTGGTCGGAGGTGGAAACAACCTTGGAATTCATCTCGTAGGCCCGCTGAGTGGTAATCATGTTCACCAGCTCCTCCACCACCTCCACGTTGGAGGATTCAATGGAGCCCTGCTCCAACGTCCCCAGGCCGGACAGGCCGGGCTCACCTTCGGTCGGGTCACCACTGGAGTTGGTGGCCTTGAACAGGTTGTTGCCGATGGCCTGGAGCCCCTGCGGGTTGATGAAGTCCACCAGAGTGATCTGGCCGAGGTTGATCGGCGATGCTTGATCGTCGGTCACCGCGGTAACGGTGCCATCCTTGCCAATGGTGATGTTGGTGGCGTTCTCGGGCACATTGATGGCCGGTTCCAGCAGGTAGCCGTCCGGGGTGACCACGTCACCGTCCGAGTTGAGCTGGAACTGGCCGTCGCGGGTGTAGGCCATCTGCCCATCGGGCAGCTGGATCTGCAGGAAGCCCCGGCCATTGATGGCCAGGTCCAGGGGCTGCTCGGTGATCTGCAGATTGCCCTGGGAAAACTGCTTGGTGGTACCGACCACCCGCACCCCCGTGCCCAGCTGCAACCCCGAGGGCAGCTCCGAGTTCTGTGTGTTCAGCCCGCCGGGTTGGCGGTTGACCTGGTACAGCAGGTCCTGGAAAACCGCCCGGTCCCGTTTGAACCCGGTGGTGTTAACGTTGGCCAGGTTGTTGGAAATGGTGGACAGTTTGATGTCCTGGGCGCTAAGCCCGGTTTTACTGACCCAAAGTGCTGGATGCATGTGTGTTCTCCTTGCCGCCGGCGGTGTCGGCAGCGGCCAGAATTTGCCGCCCTTACCCCCGGAAAACGGTCACGTCATGGACTATCAGAGATTCTGCAAAAGCCGTGCCGTTGCCTGTGAGTTCTCGTTGGCCGTGGACATGACCTTTACCTGCATCTCGTACTGACGGGACAGCTGCAGGTTGGCGATCATCTCCTCCACCGCGTTGACATTGGAGCTTTCCAGAAAGCCAGACGCCACCCGCAGCGTGGCATCCGCCGGCTCCGGCCCCGCCAGCGCTTGGTCGGGCTTGCGTCGCATGAAACCGTCCAGCCCTTTTTCCAGGGCGTCGGCGGGCGGATTAACCAGCTTCAGCCGATCCACCTCCACCAGCTGACCGCCCCCGCCCGCCGGCACGATCGACAGGGTACCGTCGGCCCCGATATCGATACTCTCGAACGGCGGCAAGGCAATCGGGCCGCCATTGCCGAGGACCATCTCACCGCTTTCCAGCCGCAACAGCCCGTTGACGTCGATCTGCAAGCTGCCGGTACGGGTGAAGACTTCCTCGCCCTGACCATTCTGGATGGCCAGCCAGCCGTCGCCGTCCACCGCCACGTCCAGATCGCGCCCGGTTTCCATCAGGGCGCCGGCGGCGAGGTCGGTACCGGGGCGTTCGGTCATGGCATAGGCCCGGGTCGGATAGGTTTCGCCAAAGACCGGCATGCTGCGGGCCTGTGCGAAATCCTTCTTGAAACCGGTGGTGCTGACGTTGGCCAGATTGTTGGCATGGACGCGCTGGGCCAGCATGTTCTGCTTGGCACCGGACATACCGATGTAGAGGGCTTTATCCATGGGCAAACTCCTGCCGGATATTTGACGTTTGTCAGCTATCCTGCAGGAGTCATGCCATGTTCAGTGGACGGGGTTAGCGGAGGTTGATGATGGTCTGAGTGACGGCGTCGGACGTTTCGATGGTCTTGGCGTTAGCCTGATAGTTGCGCTGGGCGATGATCAGATTCACCAGTTCCGCCGACAGGTCCACGTTCGATTCCTCGACGGAGCTGGCCTTGATGGAACCCAGGGTGCCGGTGTCCGGCGCGCCGATGATCGGCTGGCCGGACTCGAACGTCTCCACCCAGGTGGTGTCGCCGACCGGAGCCAGACCGTCGGTATTGTTGAACGCCGCCAGCGCCACCTGCCCCAGCGCCTTGGACTGGCCGTTGGTGTACCGGGCAAAGATGATGCCGTCGTCGGACACGTCCAGCCCCGACAGACGGCCCGTGGTATAGCCGTTCTGCTGCTGGTCGTTGACCCCGAACGAAGCGCCGTACTGGGTGGTGTCGGCGAAGTTGATCACGAACGCCGAACTGGTGGGCGGTTCGGGAATCGGGCTGACCACGCTGGTCGGGTCCGCGGGTGGGCCGTCGGCGCCGTTGGGGTCGCCATTGGCGTCCTTGGGAATCCAATCCGTGACGATGATCTCGCCGTTGGGGTCACCGTTGACCGACAGCAGCTCACCGTCCTGGTCGAACAGCGCGGTGTAGGGCTGAAGATCGGTGCCGGCCACCAGCTCGCCGTCGATCTGGAGGTAAATCGACCACTGACTCTGACCGACCCCATCGCCCGGAGATGGATCCTTGACGAAGAACTGCGTCAGCTCGTGGGAGTTGCCGAGGCTGTCGTAGATGGTGGTGGACGTGGCGTGGTTGTAGGTGCGCTGGTCGATCGGGTTGAATTCGTTGGTGATCCGGATCGGTGAAGCGTCGAAGGCCAGCTCGAAGTCGTTGTCCGTGGCGACCGCCGAGGCGACACTGGCCACCTCGCGATCTGCAGTCACGTTCACGTCACCCTGAACCGTGGCCGTGCCGGTGCTGCCGTTGGCGCTGTAGTTGTAGTACAGGTCCTCGCCCCGACTGTGGATGATCCGCAGTTCCGGTGTGCCGGCATTGTCGACCACCGACGCCGAGATTGCCGTTTCGCTGGAGTTGTTGATGGCATCCGCCAGGTCTTCCAGGGTATTCACGCCGGAGAGATCCAAAGGCAGGACCGCGCCATCGATGGACAGCTCAAACACCAAGTTGCCTGCGGTCTGCGCTGCCTGAAGGTCAGCGTCGGTCAGGCCGGAAAGGGTGGCGGTGGTGGTGGCGGAGGCACTGACCCCCGGAGCGTCGTCGATGGCGGCGGCCGCTTCCCGGGCGGAGGCAGCCGGATCGATGGTGACACTGTAGTCACCGGTGCCGTCACTGTACTGGAACGAGAAGGTTTCGCCCTGAAGATCGGCCACCGACACCGGGCCAATATCCCGGACCCGCTGCTCCAGCACCTCCTCACGGGAGTCCAGGTTCAGCTCGCTGACCAGACTGGTGGTCCGACGCGGCGCCAGGTTGCTGGTTTCGATCTGCAGATCGCCGCGGATCCCCGACAGGTTGCCATCGTCATCGGCGGTGTAACCCTGGACCCGCATACTCTGGTTATTGACGACATAGCCGTCCTTGTCGATACCGAACTGGCCGGCGCGCGAATACCGGATTTCGCCGTTATTGCTGAGAATAAAGAAACCGTCACCGCTGATCGCCAAGTCCAGGCCGTTGTCCGTGAAGCTGATATTGCCCTGACCGAACGACTGCTGGACATCCTGAACCCGGACGCCATCACCGATCGGGTTGGTGCCTGCGCTCAGAAAACCGCTGGCGTAGAGATCCCCGAACTGCACCCGACTGCTCTTGAAGCCGACGGTGCTGGCATTGGCAATGTTGTTGCCGGTGACATCGAGGTCCACCGACGCCGCGCGCAGTCCGCTCAGCCCTGTATTAAATGCCATGATTCACCTCCTGATACCGCACCGGACTCAATTGACTTGCTGGACATCGGACAGGGCAATGGAGCCCATACCGGCCAGGTTGAGGGTAATGGAGCCCCCCTGCCCCAGGGAGACGCTGTCGACATTGGCGCTGACCAGGGTGGACAACTGCTCGGTGCCTTCCGGGTAGGACGCCTGGGCGACCATCTGGTAGGTTCCTTCCGGCATGTCACTGCCATTGCCGTCCTTGCCATCCCACACAAACGACATCTGCCCGGCCGAGGCACTGCCCAGTTCCATCTGGCGTATCAGCTCGCCGCTGCTGGAATAGACAGACAGCACCACGCCACTGGTGGACGCCGGCACCTCGATGGCGCCGGAAATTTCACCGTCCGCGCCCAGCACGCCAACGTCGGAAGGCGCCAGCACCGTCTTACCCACCATCGCCGAGGCCTGCAATGCCTGAGTGGAGCGGAACTGAGTCACCACGTCCTCCACCGTGCTGGAGAGCGACTGCATTTCCTCCAGCGAGCTGAACTGCGCCAGCTGGGCAATGAATTCACCGTTATCCTGAGGCTCCAGCGGATTCTGATGCTTCAGCTGGGCCAGCATCAGCTCCATGAACTCGTTCTTGCCGAGTTCGCTGCTGCCGGAGGAACTCTCGGTCTCCGTCTGCTGGCTGATCCGGTACTGGCTCAGAACGTCCGAGACGTCTGATACATTGGTCGTGCTCATCGGTAGCTCCTTAGCCCCTTATTGCTGACCCAGCGTCAGAACACGCTGCATCATGGACTTGGCGGTATTCATGACATCCACGTTCATCTGGAAACTGCGGGACGACGACATCATGTCCGCCATTTCCTCGACCACGTTGACATTGGGGTAGAAAACATAGCCGTCCTCGTTCGCTGCCGGATGGTCCGGCTCGTAACGCATCTGCAGCTCGGCATCGCTCTCGACGATGCCGGCCACCCGAACGCCTGCGCCGGGCCCGGTGTCCCCGAACCCATCCGTGCCCGAAGCCTCCGGGTTCAGCAGGGCCTGCTGAATGGCGGCAAACACCGGTTTACGCGCCCGATAGGTGGTGTCGGTGCTGGAGCTGGCGGTTTCCGCATTGGCGATGTTGGAAGCCGTGGTGTTCAGCCGCAGCGACTGCGCGGTCATGCCGGAACCGGCGATGTCAAAAATGCTACCCAAAGACATGATCTACTCCTTCTCTGCCAGGGACCGGCGGCTTACTCGCCCTTGAGGGCTTTGGTCAACCCGCTGAACTTGCTGCTCAGGAACTGGAAGCTGGCTTGAAAATCCATGGCATTGCGCATGAAACGGCTTTGCTCCTGCTGGGCATCCACGGTATTGCCATCCACCGACGGCTGGTACGGCACCCGGTACAGCAGCTCGTCGGAGCCGTCCGAGGCGGCGGCATCCAGATGCTGCTCGTGGGTCCGGTTCAGGGACAGGCCGGACATCGAATCCTGGGCCTTGGCCATCATCGCCCGAAAGTCCAGATCCCGCGCCTTGAAGCCGGGCGTGTCGGCGTTCGCCAGGTTGTTGGCCAGCACCTCGGCCCGCTTGACCCGGGCCTGCAGCGCCTGCTCGTGAATCCCCAGCGCCTTGTCGAAAGAAATTGCCATACGGCCTCCCAAACGCTTGCCGGCCTTTGCCGGTGTTCGTGTCTGGTAGGGCTTAAGCAAGGGGGATGCCAACCCTGGGAGCGTGGGGCGAGGCCCCGGAATTCCGGGGTTGGACGGGGAATGTCCGATGGCTGGGGCGGCAAGAAGGGGTGTCCGGGGAAAGGAAGGCGGCAAACCCTTTCCCCTGCCGGAGTGCCTAGACCTCCGGCCAGCGGCGCACGAACTCCGCCACCGGCGGACGGGGCACTGACGGCTTCGCCATCGCCACGGTACCGGTATAGATGAAGCCGGCGATGTGTTCGTGGGCCTCGACCCCCAAAGCGTTCCGCACCGCCGGGTTGTACGCCATAGGTCCGGTCCGCCACATAACCCCGAAACCGGCCTCCTGCAGAGCCAGCTCGAGGAAGCCGACACCGGCGGCGGCGGACATCACCTGCTCCACTTCCGGTACCTTCGGGTGTGCCTTCGGCGATACAATGGCGACAATCACCATCGGGGCCCGCAGCGGCGCCCTGCGGGCCTTTTCCAAATCCTGGTCGGAGGCTTGCTCGGGGCAGCAGGCGGCAAACAGCTCCCCCAGCCGCACCCGTCCCTCGCCTTCGATGACCAGGTAACGCCAGGGGCGCAACAGGGCGTGATCGGGAGCCCGGGCGGCGCAGGCGAATGCCCGCTCAAGCACGTCGTCACTCGGCGCCGGCGCCACCAGGCGCGGCTCGGAGGTTCGATTGAGAATAAACTCGGTAACAGGCGTCATGACTCCTCGCGGTCCGTTGGCTGGATGTTCATGCCTACCATGTAGGGTACGCATGTGAATTGTGGGTTATACGTAATGCTGTTAACCTTTGGTCGTAGTCACCCCGACGAACAATGATAACGAAGCGGCGGCAACAATGAGTGAACAGCGGACATTCCACAGTTTTTCCGAATTCTATCCCTACTATCTGGAAGAGCACAGCGACGTGACCTGTCGACGACTTCATTTTTTGGGCAGCCTGCTGGTGCTGGTTGTCGGCCTATGGGCCCTCGCCTCCGGCCGGCTCGTCTGGCTGCTGTTGCTGCCGGTCATCGGCTACGGTTTCGCCTGGATCGGCCACTTCAAGTTCGAGAAGAACCGCCCCGCCACCTTCCGATACCCCCTCTACAGCCTGATGGGCGACTGGGTGATGTTCCGGGACATGCTGATTGGCAGGATCCGGTTCTGACATGATCAGTGCCCCCGCAGACCTGCGCAACGCCAGCAGTTGCGCCAGCAAGGCCCTGGGACCGGAGCCGGCTTCGGGTGCCATCGCCATCCCACCGATGCCGGATTACAACGGCCGGGTTCTGGCCTACACGGCCACCGCCGTCATCATCGTGGTCGGCGTCCTGCAGGACGCCTTCCCGCACTGGCTGCTGTGGCTGCTGGCCGGTGCCCTGATCTGGCCGCACTTGGCCCACGGTCTGACCCGCAAGACCTTCCTGAGCCGGTCATCGCGCATCCGCCAGAAAATGCTGCTGGTGGATTGCGTGATTGGCGGCGCTTTCATTGGCCTGACCGGCCTGGTGGCCATCCCGGCGGTCTCAGTGGCCCTGATGCTGATGTTCAGCTGCCTGATCATCGGCGGCATCCGCCAGTGGCTTCTGGGCAGTGCCTTCATGGCCCTGGGGCTGGTGGCCGGCATCGCCGCTGTGGGCCCGGCCGACTCATTTCAGTCCCCCCTGCTGACCAGTCTCTGCGCCATGGCCTCCACCGGCCTCTACATCTGCGTCACAGCCTTCTACTCACATCAGCAGGCGCGGGCCCTGATGCTCGCCAAGACGCAGATCCAGAACCAGCGGGAGCAGTCGATCGCGCTTTCGCACAAACTGGCCAAGTACCTGTCTCCCCAGGTCTGGCAGTCCATCTTCACCGGCGAACGGGACGTGCGCCTGGAGACCCAGCGCAAGAAACTGGCCATTTTCTTCTCCGACATCAAAGGGTTCACCGAGCTGTCCGAAGAAATGGAACCGGAAGCCCTGACCGAACTGCTGAACCACTATTTCAACGAAATGTCGGAAGTCGCCCTCAAGTACGGCGGCACCATCGACAAGTTCGTCGGCGACTCGATCATGATCTTCTTTGGCGACCCCACCAGCCGGGGCCTGCGTGAAGATGCCTTTGCTTGCGTCTCGATGGCCATCGACATGCGCAAGCACATGAAGATCATGCGCCAGAAATGGCGCAGCCAAGGCATCAAGACGCCCCTGGAGATCCGCATGGGCATCAGCACCGGCTATGCCACCGTCGGCAACTTCGGCGCCGAAAACCGGATGGATTACACCATCATCGGCAAGGAAGTGAACCTCGCCAGTCGCCTGGAGTCCCTGGCCCAACCGGGTGAAATCCTGATTTCCCACGAGACCTTTTCGCTGATCAAGGACCGCATCCTGTGCCGGGACAAGGGCGAGATCACCGTCAAGGGCTTCACCAAACCGGTTCCCATTTACGAAGTGGTGGATTTCCGCCGGGACATGGGCCCCAACCGCAGCTTCCTGGAACACGAGCACAGCGGTTTCGCCATGTATCTGGACTCCCAGAAGATCACCGAGGAGGAACGCCAGCTGATCCTGCGCGCCCTGGAGGACGCGGCGGATGGGCTGCGCGCGGAGGAAGATCTGCCGGACGAAATCGGCAAGTTCGGCTGAGCCGGCCGCTACTGCCGAATCAGCCTCGGGCCGGCACCGCCCCCGGGCGAGGTGCTGCGCCAGGGGTTGATGTCCAGCCCGCCTCGCCGGGTGTAACGGGCGCAGACGGTCAGCGCCTCCGGTTTGCACCGCGCCATCAGGTCGGTGAAGACGGTTTCCACGCAGTGCTCATGAAAGTCCTGCTTGTTCCGAAAGCTGACGATGTAGCGCAGCAGCGCAGAACGGTCGATCCGGGGCCCGGTATACTCGATCAGCAAGGTTCCCCAGTCCGGCTGCCCGGTAACCGGGCAGTTGCTCTTGAGCAGGTGCGAGCACAGCCGTTCGCTGACCCGCTCGGCACCGTCCCGCAACCGCAACGACTCCGGCGCGTAGTGATAGACCACGTCCGCCACCGGCTCGTCATCAATCAGCTCGTAGCCCTCTGGCCGCCCCTCGGCCATCGCTCCGGTATCGACCTCCCTCAGCTGCACCCGTACCGGCGCACCGGCGGCGCCGGACAGATCCTCGCTCACCACTGCCCGCAGCCGCTCGGGTGACGCAAACACTTCCTGGTTGAGCGAATTGAGATAGAGCTTCAGGGATTTCGATTCGATGATCGAAGGCGAATCCGCGGGCACGTGAATCTCCGCCCAGGCCACCGCCGGAACACCGCCCGGCCGAAGCCAGGACACCTCCCAGGCCTGCCAGAGGTCCTCGCCGAACCAGGGCCAGCGGCCGTCATCCAGCCCCAGGCGGCGCCGGTTTTCCTGGCGGGCCACCGGGAACAGCAGAGTGGGATCGTAATGCTCCGGGTATTCGCTGGACTTGCCCAGCGGCGCGTCGTGCAGTGCCATAGTCATTCCTGTGTCAGTGGCGAATGCCCTTGCCCCGCGCCAGCATGCGCAGGGCGACCACCGCCAGAACCACGATAAAGGCGAGAATCATACCAAGAGAAACGTACGGATTGACGTCCGAAACACCCAGGATGCCGTACCGGAAACCGTTCACCATGTACAGAATTGGATTCGCCATGGACACCGCCTGCCAGAAGTCCGGCAGCAGCTGCACGCTGTAGAACACGCCACCCAGGTAGGTCAGCGGCGTCAGCACGAACGTGGGCACGATGGAAATATCGTCGAACTTGGTGGCCAGCATGGCGTTGATAAAGCCTCCCAGGGCAAACAAGGCCGAGGTGAGGATGACGGTGGCAACCACCATCGGCAGATGGTGGATGGTCAGGTGCGTGAACGCCAGCGACAGCACGGTAACGATCGAGCCGGTGCCCAGCCCCCGGGCCATGCCACCGGTCACATAACCGGCCAGGATCACCCAGTTCGGCACCGGCGACACCAGCAACTCCTCGATGCTGCGTTGGAACTTCATGGAGAAGAACGACGACACCACGTTGGAGTAGGAGTTGGTGATCACCGACATCATGATCAGCCCAGGGACGATGAACTGCATGTAATCGAACCCGCCCATGACGCCGATCCGGGAGCCGATCAGGTTGCCAAAAATGATGAAGTACAGCGTCATGGTAACCGCCGGCGGCAGCAGGGTCTGCGGCCAGATTCGGGTAAACCGCCGGATCTCCCGGACGACGATGGTGGTGAAGGCTACCCAGAGCGCCTGTAAGCTCACGCCACGCCCTCCTCTGGTTCGTAGTGTTCGACGCTGTTCCGCTCCACCAGGCGCAGGAACAGTTCTTCCAGGCGATTGGCCTTGGTCCTCATGCTGATGACCTTGATGCCGAGGCGGTCCAGCTGCGCGAACACCGGATTCAGCCCCTGCCCTTTCTCCACATCGACCTCCAGGGCACCGTCATCGTTGATGCGGCAGCTCACGGCCTCCAGCCGGGGCACTTCCGTCAGCTCACGCTCGGTGTCGAGCACGAACGTCTCCACGCTCAGCTGCTGCAGCAACGCCCGTTTACTGGTGTTCTGGAGAATCCGGCCATGATCGATGATGGCGATGTTGCGGCACAGGGCCTCGGCCTCTTCCAGATAATGGGTTGTCAGAATGATGGTGGTGCCCTGGCGGTTCATCTCTTCCAGAAAAGCCCACATCGAGCGGCGCAGTTCGATGTCGACGCCGGCGGTGGGCTCGTCCAGAATCAGCAGGCGCGGTTCGTGGACCAGGGCCCGGGCAATCATCAGGCGCCGCTTCATGCCGCCGGACAGCATCCGGGCCGGCGTCTCGCGCTTGTCCCACAGGCCCAGCTTGCGCAGGTACTTTTCTGCCGAGGCCGCGGCCTGGCGCCGGGGAATGCCGTAATACCCGGCCTGGGTGGTCACAATATCGAACACCTTCTCGAACTGGTTGAAATTAAACTCCTGGGGCACCACCCCCAAGTGCAACTTGGCCTGCGCCAATTGGGTATCGATGTCGTAGCCGAACACCCGGACCCTGCCCGCAGTTTTGTTCACCAGCGAAGACACAATCCCAAGCGTGGTCGACTTACCGGCGCCGTTGGGCCCAAGCAGGGCGAAGAAGTCCCCTTCCGCCACGTGCAAATCAATGCCCTTGAGCGCCTGGAAGCCATCGCCGTAGGTCTTGGTCAGACCTTCGATTTCCAACGCATTCCTCATAGCGTCCTTCCGATCCAGGAGGTTGACCGACCGGGGCCGACACCGCCGGTGGCACGGATAAAAAGTCGAAAGCTAGTGATTGAGGCGGTTGCCGGAAATTCAAGGCCGCCCGGCGTCGGGCAAACCCCGAAACTGAGACGGGTATCGCGATATGCCCCGACGCCGCTACCTATAATGCAGTTACAATAAATTACAAGACACCGCCAGGTCATGATGTTCGTCCGCCGAATTGCCCCCCTGTTGTTCTTTGCCCTGATGTTCACGCTCACCGGCTGCCTGGGCGATGGCGGCTCCTCCGGCTCCGACACCCAGGTGGGGCGACTGAACTTCCACGGCTTCAGCGGTCTGTCCTACCAAACCGCCAGCCAGAGCGGCACCACCAACGCCCGGGGGGAATTCCGTTACTATCCTGGCGAAACGCTGGAACTTCGGGTCGGCGACCTGGTGATCGCCAGCGGCGTGCCCGCGCAGGCGTTCATCTCACCCCTGGAGTTTTTCACCGATCTGCGGGCTGACCTGCAGATCCCCCGGGTAGACGACGAGCAGCTGAGAACCCATACCCTGACGGAACAGGCCCTGCTGCAGGAGGCCAAGCTGCTGAACCTGACCCGATTCCTGATGTCGTTGGACTGGACCCAGGGCGTCCGCGAGGGCGAAGGCATCGACATTCGCCAACGGGTGATTGAACAGCTCAACGCCGCCCTGGCGGCGTTGGATCAACCCATCGATTTCACCGTTTCCCAGGACGCCTTCACCGCCGGGGGCGACACCCCCTCGCCGGCCAACCAGGTACTGGCCAGTATCTGCTTCTACCCACCGGACAGCGAGCTGTGCGAGGCGCCCCCCACCGAGGCCGAGATCGAGGCCGCCCCCGAACGGCCGGAGAACGAGGATGACTGGGACCCGGACGTGACCTATAAGGAAGAACTCCAGGCCAAGCGGGACCGTATCCTGAACGCCGTGCGGAGCCTGGACGAGATCGACAACGAAGACGCCAGGACCTACCTGCGGCGGGAACTCCAGGCCATCAGCACGACCCTGGCCAAGGGCTACTACCTGGAACACTACGTGGCCAGCCATCCAGCCACCGACACCGCCATCAAGTCCGTGCGGGTGAAGAAAATCGGGGGGCGTCCCCAACTGGGAGAAATCGAAGCCATCAGCACCCGCCCCCAGGACGTGACCGTTCACGCCTGGAGCTGGCAGGATGCCGAGGTTGAATACTTTGTCAGCGGGCCGCCGGACGGAGAATCGGAATTGCTGATTGCGTTTCGCCCAGAGAACACCTACCGCTGGGTGCGAAAGAGCCTGCGGGTGACTATCCGCTGATCAGACGGCCCAGGCTCCAGCGGGCCTCCGCACCGGTGATGTCATAGTGCGCCGGATCCAGCCCCTCGGTGCCATGGGGCAGACACTCGCGAATGGTGAGAACATCGGCCGCGTCCCGCCCCTCGTTGTGGCGGGCCAAGTCGATGATCCGTGCCGATTTCAAGGGCCGCCGGGCAGCATCGGTCATCACCATGACCCTGGGCCAGAGCCGGCGTTCCGGTGAATGGGACACCACCACGCCCCGCTGGCCATCGCTCAGTTCCACCAGGCTGCCGGTGGGATAGACCCCGATGGCCTGGATAAACGCCTCCACCAGATCTTCCTGGAATTCGATGTTCCGCATCTCATACAGCAGGCTGACCGCCCGGGCCGGCGTCATCGGTTCCTCGCCCCCTTCCCGGGGCCCCACCAGCGACTCGAAGTATTCGGCAATGCCGGCCACCTTCGCCAGCAGCGGAATCCGGTCACCGCAGACGCCTTCGGGAAAACCGGAGCCGTTATGCCGCTCCCGGTGCCCCTGCACGACGCTCAGCACCGCCCGGGAAACACCCGTGCCTGCCAGCAGCGCCACCCCTTTCTCAACGTAGGTGCGGTACAGTGCGAAACTGTCCGCGTCGAACTGGCCGGGGTGCCGCAGCAGCTCCCGGGGTAAGGCGGTCTTGCCCACCTGGGACAGCAGACACCCCTGCCCGAGGTGATTCAGCAGACCTTCGTTCAAACCCAGTTGGCGACCGCAAACCAGCGCCCAGACCGCAGTATTCAGGGCGTGGCGATAGAGGTAGTCATCGTAGTTGCGGACCCGGCTCAGCCAGAGCAGGGCATCGGGTTGGCGAATGACACTGCCCACCATCTTCCGGGTCACCTCGGCAACCGCCTGCAAGTCCGGAGCCTGCCCACGCCCCACGGTATCGAACAGCCGCTGCAAGGCCACTTCCGCATCGTTCAGCAGGCGCCGGGATACCCGGATCTCTTTCCTGAGCGTTGACACCACCGGATAGCGCACCGGCTCACGAATGGCCAGCGGCGGCAGCTTGACGACTTCGCGGCCACCACCGGCGCGACCGATGCCGCGGCCGAACACCGGCACCACCCCGCGACGTTCGCTGACCTCACGAACCTCCGCGACATCGATCATGACCCACTTGCAGTGGGACATGAGCGCGCGGATGTCATCCTCGGAACGGATATAGAACCCCTGAATGGGAAACGGCGTTTGGTGCCAGGGTCGGTCGAGGTCGGACACGAACATGCCCACCTCCAGGTCATGGACCGAAACCTTTTTCTGCTGAACGCCCACAGGCCACCCCTAACACGTAGATTTTTCGATGGTTAACATTGTGCCGCAGGCAGCAGGGGAATCCATTACCTTTGGGTAGCAAAATTCTACCGTTCAGCCACAAAATGTAATGAAAGCGCACGGAGAGGAAACAAAATGTAGCAATGTGACACGTATCACAGTCGAGCGCCCGTCAGTCGGAGCGACACACCGACTCGTCGAACGCCGGGGGGCGAGCCGCCGCCGATCCCCTGGGTGCCCGCTTCGGATAGAGCGTGTAGAGAACGGACGAGGCCCGAAGGTAATCCTGATCCACCACCTCACCGGCCCGCGTCACCACCGGGCGCATCGGCACACACAGAACCCACAGGTGAAGCTGGTCGGGCAATTGCGGGATCGTCAGATCCGGCTGCTCCGGATTGAGCAACAGGCAGGCGCCGGCAGGCGCCCCTGCCCCGGGAAACACCACCCGATCCAGGCCCGGCTCGGCACAGGCCCGGACCCCGGGACCGCAGTCCCCCGCTCCGTCCGCACCAGCCTGGCGGAGCAGCCAGACCCGTTCGCTGCATTGGGTCTCGACCCGAATCGCGGTGGCCTCGTCGTCCTGAAGCCACCAGTCCGGATACTCGGCGGTCAGCCAGGACACCCGCACCTGACGAGGCTCACCCCGGGAGTTTTCCGCCGGAAACATGGCGTAATGACTGTAATAGCTCGCGCAGCCGGACATTCCAGCCACCAGCCCGGCGGCGAGGCTCCCCAGCAGCCACCGGCGGGCGATGTCCCTAGCCATGGACGTCCTCGAATTGCAGCCCGTAGCCGTCGTCGGTCCTGCGCACCACCACCATGGGCAGGATCGGGGCCGGCACCGGCAGCCCCTGGACCTGAACCGTCACCCGGTCACCGATCTCCGGATGGAACGGCTCCGACTCAACCACGATGAACACGCCCCCTTCCGAAATGTCCCGGGTGGAAAAAAGAAACGCCCCCAAGGTTTCATGGACCACTCTGACCTTCGCGGACATCGCCGTGCGGATGTGCTCTCGCCGATCACTGCCAACCATATTCACTTTTCCGGTGGATTGATGCCGTTCTTATAATACGCCAGAGCATAGCACCGTTTTGGTCGACGCATCTCATACTGGCAATTGACTTGACCCCACCATTAACACAAATGATAATGGTTTCCGTTTTTAGGCGCTTGCGCCCCGCAAGCCGTACTGTCAACTAAACCGAGGAACACTCCATGCGACTCAAGATTGCAGCCGCGGCCGCCCTGATCCTGGCGGCGCTGCCGTTTGCCGCTTCGGCGGATGGCGAGGTCAACATCTACTCCTATCGCCAAGCCTACCTGATCAACCCTCTTCTCAAGGCTTTCGAGAAGGAAACCGGCATTGAAACCAACGTCGTCTTCGCCAAGAACGGACTGGCGGAGCGTCTTGAGCGGGAGGGCCGCAACAGCCCGGCGGACTTGGTCATGACCGTGGACATTTCCCGAATCAACGAGCTGGTCGAGCGCGATCTGGTAACCAGCGTTCGCAGCGACACCCTGGAGAAGAACATCCCCGAAAACCTGCGCCATCCCGACGGCAAATGGTTTGCCCTGACCACCCGCGGCCGCCTGATCTATACCTCAAAAGACCGGGTCAAGGTCGGCGAAATCACCACGTACGAGGAACTGGCCGATCCCAAGTGGAAAGGCCGGATCTGCACCCGCAGCGGCAAGCACCCCTATAACATCGCTCTGATCTCTTCCATGATTGCCCACCACGGTCTCGAGGAAACCGAACAGTGGCTGCGCGGCCTCAAGGCCAACCTGGCACGCAAGCCCCAGGGGGGGGACCGGGATCAGATCAAGGCCATTGCCGAAGGCGTCTGCGATGTCTCCATCGGCAACAGCTATTACTACGGCAACATGCTCCAGGACGAAAACGAGCGTCCCATTGCCGAGCAGGTGCGCCTGGTGTTCCCGAACGCCGACGGCCGGGGCACCCACATCAACATCAGTGGCATTGCCCTCACCAAGAGCGCTCCGAACCGCGACAACGCGATCAAGCTGATGGAGTTCCTGTCGTCACCGGAGGCTCAGCGCATTTACGCCGAGGCCAACACCGAATACCCCGCCAACCCGGCGGTCAAGCCGTCAGGACTGGTTGCCACCTGGGGTGAAATCCATCCCGACGCACTGCCCCTGCAGACCATCGCCGCTCACCGGGATGAAGCGGTCAAGCTGGTCGACCGGGTCGACTTCGACGGCTGATTCGCTCTCCGCTTCCACGCTCCGGAAGTCCCCATGTTCCGGACACTCGACACAGGGGCGCCCATGGCGCCCCTGTGTCGTTAAACCCGCCCCGAAATGACGCCGATCATTGCAGCGCCAGATTCCGCTGATTACAATCGGCAATCCTTCTCACTAGCATTTCAATGACGGGAGCCCCATGACCGAAGCCGTAACCGTCGTCGCCCCCGCGACGTCCGAGCCTCTGCTGGCCAAGCGTGCTTCCCGTCGCTGGATTCTTGCCGCCACCCTGATCAGCGCCATCGTGGCGCTACCGGTCCTGTCGGTGCTCTATCTGGCTCTGTTCCCCGAGGAGAACATCTGGCCCCACCTGATCGACACCACCCTGCCCCGCTACCTGACCACCACCGTCAAGCTGATGCTGGGCGTGGGCGTCCTCACTCTGGTGATCGGGCTGGCCACGGCCTGGACCGTAACCATGTGCGAGTTCCCCGGGCGCCGATTCTTCGAGTGGGCCATGCTGCTGCCATTCGCCGTTCCCGCCTATGTGATCGCCTATGTCTACACCAGCCTCCTGGATTACGCAGGCCCCGTGCAACGGGCCCTGCGGGAGGTGTTTGGCTGGCAGAGCGCGAGCGACTACTGGTTTCCGGAAATCCGCAGCCTCGGGGGCGCCACACTGATGCTGGGGCTGGTGCTGTATCCGTATGTCTACCTGTTGGCGCGGGCCGCGTTTCTGGAGCAGTCGCCATCCCTGTTTGCGGTCAGCCGAAGCCTCGGCCATTCGGCCCTGAGCACGTTTTTCCGTGTGGTGCTGCCCATCGCCCGGCCGGCGGTGGCGGTTGGCCTGTCGCTGGTGCTGATGGAGACGCTCAACGATTTCGGTACCGTCGACTTTTTCGCCGTGCAGACCCTGACAGCGGGCCTGTTCGATACCTGGATGAACCTGGGCAACCTCGGCGGGGCCGCCCAGATCGCCACCACCATGCTCGCTTTCGTGGTGATTTTGGTCACGCTGGAGCGCTACTCCCGACGCAAACAGAAGCAGTACGCCGCCCGGGACAACCGGGAACCCATTCAGCACTTTAACCTGTCCCGACCAAGGCAGGCCATCTGCCTCGCCGTTTGCCTGATCCCCTTTACCCTGGGTTTCGTGGTGCCGGCGGCCACCCTCGGGCTCTACGCCTGGGAATATTTTGGTGAAAGCTGGAACCCGGATTTCGTGGAAAACACACTGAACAGCCTGCTGCTGTCTGGAACCGCCGCCCTGACCACCCTGGCCGTGGGGGTGGTCCTCGCCTACAGCCGCCGGCTGCACGACACCCGAGGCATGCAGGTTCTGATGCGTCTGTCCGGACTCGGCTACGCCATGCCCGGCGCGGTACTCGCGGTGGGGGTGATTGTCCCCCTGGCGGGCTTCGACAACTGGCTGGATGGCGCCCTGAGACGCACGGTCGGTGTGAGCAGCGGGTTGCTGCTCAGCGGCACCACCTTCGCCCTAGTGTTCGCTTACACTGTGCGTTTCCTGGCGGTGTCGGCGGGCAGCGTGGAAAGCGCCCTGCAGAAGGTCACCCCCAGCATGGACATGGCCTCCCGCTCACTGGGCGACACTCCGGGCCGAACTCTGGTCCGGGTCCACCTGCCCATGCTGCGGGGCACCCTGTTGACCGCCGCGCTGGTGGTGTTTGTCGATTGCATGAAAGAGTTGCCGGCGACCCTCATCCTGCGTCCGTTCAATTTCGAGACCCTGGCCACCTATGTTTACCAGTTCGCCTCAGATGAACGGCTGTTCCACAGCGCCCTGCCCTCACTGATCATTGTCCTGGCGGGCATCGTCCCCATCATCCTGATGAGCCGTTCCATCGCCAATACCCGCTCCATCGCCTGAACCGGGAGACGGATGTGCCGGCTAGCGGCCGGACCGCACATCCCGGACCACGAACCGGCCCTGAAAAACCGCCACCGGTTCCCCCGCAGGTACCGGCGACGGCGTGCCACAGAACACTTCCGCCGTCAGATCCAGGCGCGCCTTGCCATGCCGGGCCAGGCTCTTGCGAAAACGCTCCGGAATTTCCCCGCCGGGCAGTCGGCACACCACAAAGAAATCCGACGCCACCGGTTCCAGGTAGTCGATGGTACCGCTTTGCACCACCACATGACCTTTCAAGCCAAGGTCGGACAGCGCCAGCTCCGTCAGTCCCCAGGCGGCGGTCACCGCCGCCGCATAGACACTGCCGCCAAAGCCGGTGCCCTGGTGGTTGCGGTTGGGCTCCAGGGGCGCGGACAGCACCAGTGTCCGGCCATCCCAGGACTGGAGCTCGATGCCCAGAGCCCGGGACAGGGGAATCTCATCGTGAATGCGTTTCTGAAGAAGAACCAATTGGGACATAAACTCCTCCTGACTACCCGAAGTTTAGGCCCGCCCCTGGCGTTTCCCTATGCGACTTACGTCGCCCGGACAGCAGAAAGGCCCGGGTCTCCGGGCCTTTCCCTCAAGCGCCACCGCCGGCGCGCTTACTGCCAGATCACCGGCTGCTTCTGGGCGTACCAGCTGTCCACCTTCGACTGATAGGCATCCTCGACCACGTTGCGCTTGAGCTTCAGCGTCGGTGTCAGGAAGCTGTTCTCGATGGACCACTCGTCGCTGACCACGGTGATGAAGGCCAGTTGCTCGTGCGGATCGACGGTCCGGTTCACCTCCTGGATCAGCGCCTTGAAGCTGTCCTCCAACTCCTTACGGAACGCCTCGTCCGCCAGTTTGAGGCGGGTTTCCTCACCCAGCATCACCAGCGCGTGGGGCTGGGTCTGGTTGGCGCCGGACACACACACCATCTCAATGGCGTCATGGGACATCAGGCGATTCTCGATCGGCGCCGGGGCGATGTACTTGCCTTTGCTGGTCTTGAAAATCTCCTTGATGCGGCCGGTCAGTTTCAGGCGGCCCAGCTCGTCGATCTCGCCCTTGTCACCGGTCCGGAGAAAGCCGTCCTCGGTGAAGGCTTCCCGGGTTTTCTCCTCGTCTTTGTAATAGCCCATCATGGTCGCAGGGCTCTTGACCAGCACCTCGCCTTCCTCGCTGATTCTCACTTCCACGCCCGGCAGCGGCTCACCCACGTAGCCGGTGCGGGTCCGGCCCGGCTTGTTCATGTGCGAATAGGCGAAATTCTCTGACATGCCGTAACCTTCCAGCAACTCCAGACCCAGATTCCGGTACCAATCGAGTACGTCATGCGACAGGGGCGCCGAACCGCTGCCGGCCAGTTTGACCTTGTCCAGCCCCAGACCCTTGAGGATCTTTTTCTTGATCAGCCGATTGAGCACGGGCACCTTCAGCAGTCGGTCCAGCTTCTGCTTCGGCAGTTTTTGCAGCACCCCGTGCTGGAATTTCACCCACAGACGGGGAACCGACAGGAACAGCGTCGGCTGGGCCCGCTGCAGGTCCTTCACGAAGGTGTCCAGGGACTCGGCAAAATAGAGTTCGAAGCCGGCATACAGGGACCCCAGTTCCACGAAGGTACGTTCGAACACATGCGCCAGCGGCAGGTACGACAGCATACGTTCGTTGGCCCCGACGCCCAGTGTCTGAATACCTCCCGTCGCGGCAAACGCCATGTTGCCGAAGCTCAGCATAACCCCCTTGGGCCGGCCGGTGCTGCCGGAGGTATAGACGATGGTGGCCAGTTCGTCCGCCGCCCGGTGGCTTTCCCCCGCCAATGGCGCGTGCTGGCGGATGATGTCGTCCCAGGTTTCAAAATCGTTGGGAGGGCTCAGCGGATAGGAGATGCAGCGAACCGACTCGGGCACGCCCGGCTTCATCATCTCCCAGTCGTCCAGCTTGCCGACAAACAGAACATCGCACTCGGCGTGGTTGAGGATGTAGTTGACGGTATCCGCGTTCAAGGTGGGGTACAGCGGCACGGAAACATGCCCCGCCATCCAGATCGCCCAGTCCGTCATGATCCAGTGCGCGCAGTTCTTGGAGATCAGACCGATGCGGCTCTTTTCCGGGAGGTCGAGGGACTTGAGATAAGAGGCCATGCGCCGGGCCTCCTCCACGGCCCGCCCCCAAGTGTACTCGACCACTTGGCCGTCACCAACCGGCTGGGTCATGTAGCGGACGTTCTTCTTCGCCGTTTCCCAGTGGTACACCATTTCCAGGGGAAGCTTGTTCGTTGTGTCCATGGACTTTCCTTATTATTAGTTACGTTGTGCTCAAAATCGCCGGTTATCCGGCTTGTTCGAGTCATTATTAGACTTTCGTAGGGTATTTCAACACGGTATCGCCCGGCAAGGTGTGACCAAGCCAAAACTATTCAAAAAAACAACTGTCTCTGTTTTGCCCCAGAAACCGCGTCTTCCCTACCCCCTAACCCGCAGGGCTGTGGTAAACTTCCGCACTTTCCGGATTCCGGACCCGACACAACGTCAAACCAGTCATGACTCGGAGATGGGGATATGGCCAAGAGAACTCTGCGCACTCTCGTGGGTGCTTCACTGCTGGCGGCGGCAAGCCTGGTTCAGGCGCAGGACGCCAAGACCGTAGCCATTACGCAGATCGTTGAACACCCGGCACTGGACGCCGTCTACCAGGGTATCAAGGACCAGCTGGCAGAACAGGGTTACAAGGAAGGCGAAAACCTGACCATCCTGCACGAGAGCGCCCAGGGTAACGCGGCCATCGCGTCCCAGATCGCCCGCAAGTTCGTGGGCGAGAACCCCGACGTCATCGTGGCCATCGCAACTCCGTCCGCGCAGACCGTGGCAGCGGCGACCAAGAATATCCCGGTGGTGTTCTCCGCCGTTACCGATCCGGTTGGCGCCAAACTGGTCCGATCGCTGGAAGCCCCCGGCGGGAACATCACCGGCGTCAGCGACATGCTGCCCATCGAGAAGCATATCGACCTGCTGCAGCGGGTGATGCCGGAAGCCAAGCGCATCGGCACGGTGTACAACCCCGGTGAGGCCAACGCGGTATCCCTGGTGAATCTGCTGGACGAACGACTGGCTGCCCGCGGTCTGACCCTGGTCAAGGCTGCAGCCACCAAGACCTCCGAGGTGCTGGGCGCGGCCCGCTCGCTGGTGGGCGATGTCGATGCCATCTACCTGACCACCGACAACACCGTTATCAGTGCCGCCGAGGCGGTCATTTCCGTGGGCGAACGCGCCAAGATTCCGGTGTTCGCCGCCGATACCGCCACGGTCGAGCGCGGCGCGGTGGCGGCCCTAGGCTTCAACTACTATGAGCACGGCCGCCAGACCGGACAGATGGTCTACCGGATTCTCCAGGGAGCCGGCACCGCCGACATGCCGGTGGAAACCATGGACACCCTGGACCTGTTCGTTAACCCGGACGCCGCCGAGCGGATGGGCATCACTCTGTCCGACGACCTGATCCGGGACGCCAAGGAAGTCATCCGGAACAACCAGTAAACGCCCTGACCCATACGGGCGGACCCCACAAGGGCCCGCCCGTTTTTCGTTCACAGTGAAAACGACCCATGCTCAGTGAAATTGCTTTTTACGGCGCCCTCGAAACCGGACTGATCTACGGTCTGGTCGCTTTCGGTATCTACATTTCCTTTCGTGTCCTCGACTTTCCCGACCTGACGGTTGACGGTAGCTTCCCGCTGGGGGCCGCCGTGGCCGCCATGCTGATCATTCATGGCTGGAACCCCTGGATTGCCACCGGTGCTGCCGTACTGGCGGGCATGGCAGCGGGCGCGGTGACCGCCCTGCTCAATGTCAAACTCAAGATCCTGAACCTGCTGGCCTCTATTCTCACCATGATCGCCCTGTACTCTGTCAATCTGAGAGTCATGGGGCGTCCCAACGTCGCGCTGCTCACCGAGGAAACCGTACTGACCCCGTGGTACGACCTGGGGCTGGCCTTTCATCAAGTACCGGTGCTGCTGTTCGCCCTGGTGGTTCTGGTGGCCCTGGTCCTGCTGTGGCGGTTCATGAAATCAGAGGTGGGTCTGGCCATGCGCGCCACCGGGGCCAATCCTCGCATGGCCCGGGCCCAGGGCATCGCCACCGGTGCCATGATCGTCCTCGGCGTCGCGCTGTCCAATGGGCTGGTCGGACTGGCCGGAGCGCTGTTCGCCCAGAGCCAGGGCGCCGCGGATGTCACCATGGGCGTGGGCGTGATCGTGATCGGCCTGGCCTCCCTGATCGGGGGTGAGGCCCTGGTCACGCCTTCTTCCGTGATCCGGGCGCTGATCGCCTGCGTGGTGGGCGCCATCATCTACCGACTGGCCATCGCCTTCGCCCTGAACGCGGATGTCCTGGGCCTCCAGGCCCAGGATCTGAACCTGATCACCGCCGTTCTGGTCACTCTCGCCATCGTATTGCCCGGCGTTCGCAATTCCGTCGTCGGCAAGCTCACTCGCAAGAAAGCCTGAGGACACGACATGATCAGTGCAACCGATCTCCGACTGACCTTCGGCAAGGGAACCCCCCTGGAGAATCCCGCCCTGCGGGGCATGAGTCTGACCGTGAACCAGGGTGAGTTCGTCACGGTCATCGGCAGCAACGGCGCCGGCAAATCCACGTTTCTCAACGCCCTGGCGGGCGAGGTGATGGTGGACAGCGGGCAAATCATCGTGGACAACCAGGATGTCACGCGCCTGCCCACGCACAAACGGGCCGCCCGTGTGGCTCGGGTGTTCCAGGACCCCCTGGCGGGCACCTGCGAAAACCTGACCATCGAGGAAAACCTCGCCCTGGCCATCAAGCGGGGCCAGCGCCGGGGACTGAGCGGCGCCGTCAAGAAACAGTATCTGGAACGGTTCCGTGACAGCCTGTCATCCCTGAAGCTGGGGTTGGAAAACCGCTTGGGCGACAAGATGGGCCTGCTCTCCGGCGGTCAGCGTCAGGCGGTCAGTCTACTGATGGCTAGCCTGACCCCCTCCAGCATCCTGCTGCTGGACGAGCACACCGCCGCTCTGGATCCGAAGACCGCGGCCTTTGTCCTGGAGCTCACCCAGAAGATCATTGAAGAACAGAAGCTCACCGCTCTGATGGTGACTCACAGCATGAAACAGGCGCTGGAGGTGGGCTCCCGCACGGTGATGCTGCACCAGGGGCAGGTGGTGTTCGACATCGCCGGCAAGGAACGGGAGGGCCTGGAAGTGAAAGACCTGCTGGGACTGTTCGAGCAGCAGCGGGGCCTGAAGGTGGACGACGACAGTCTGCTGCTGGGCTGAACTTGGCAGTGGGGACCGGCGCCACCCCGCTCCGGTCCCCGCCACCTCAGTGCCCGTAGATGAGCATCGAGGTATCGGTGATCGCCAAGTTGTCCAGAGCAACGGAACCGATGGAGGTCCCTCCCACCAAGATACCACCGATGCGGATATCCGCCTCAAAGGTGTGCAGATCGATGGCCAGGCTGTCCACGCTCTGCGCGTTCCGCGCCTTGTAGATGTCCATATCGACCCCTGCGAACAGACGCAGTGGCTGGGGTGCCTGCAGATCATAGTCCGCGCCGGTCAGCTGGAAATCCCGAATGCCCAACGCCAGGAACGGCACGTCGAAGTCCATGTCGTCGATGGCGATGTCCGTGCGGAAATTCAGGGTGTCAGTGGCGGTGTCGACACGCAGGGTTCCCGAGCCGATCAGCGCATCCATTCGGAAGTTGTCCATCACCGTGGTCGAACCGCCGCTGCCGGCCAGATTCCAGGCACCGGTGGTGACCCTCAGATCCACCGCATTGAACGACAGCGGCAGCAGGTTAATGATGGCATCGCCATCATTGGCCAGGTCAATGTTGATGCGGATGTTGTCGAGGTTGTCACTGGCGGTTCCAACCAGGTTCACACCCAGTTCGGAAAACATGTCCGTGCGGTTGGCGCCGCCTACGACAATGTCGTTGATCTCCAACGAACCCTCGTCGGTGTAGATGAATCGGTCGATGTTGATCCGGGTTTCCAGTTCGATGGTGACACCGGCCTGGCCGGTGATATTGCCCATTGAGTCATCGTCCAGTTGCCGGATTTCCGCCAGCACGGCCGGTGGTGCTCCGGCCACGCACAGCGCCAGCACAGTAGGTTTCAGGCCTTTCATTGTTTTTGTTCCTTATTATGGTCGTTATCACTTCCTGTGGGCCCCCGCAGGACTTCGGCACCACACCGATACTTTAGCGACAGGTCAACGCCGGATACGTGCAGGTGTCACAAAAACCTGCATTTGCAAATCATCTGGCCCGAGCCGGCGCTTTTATAACCACTAGATATAGTGATCCGAAACAACATCACACACGGCCCCACTTAACAGAAGTTTCTCGAAATTCAACCCTTCCGCCATTGATTTTCTTTGCGGAGGCGGTGAAGGTCATAGTTCCCTTCTTATTCACAGACCACTATATCCTGTTATACTTTCGCAAAAGATGCCCATATATTGGGCCAATAGCACAAATCTAACCCGCCTTTCAAGAGGCACGCACGGGGCTGGCATCCAGCCCCTGGCAAGGATCACAGATCGGCCCTGGCTCGCCCCGATACCCCATATTTTCGCCCAGAACCACCATATCTTGTGGTTGATCCAACGGCGCCGGGGGCTGGCCGCGGGTACGACCGACAACTGGATTCAGGGACCGGCACCGGGAACGGTGTCGCCAACAGAACGACAGAGCAAACGACCGAGGGTGGCAATGAACGCTAAGGCACAGGCAGTGGTTACGACGATTCCGATGCAGGAAGCCTCACTGGACATCTGGAGCAGCAAATACCAGCTCAAGACCAAAACCGGCGAACCCGTCGACAAGGACATCAACGCAACCTACGAGCGGGTCGCCAAGGCCCTGGCCGAGGTCGAGAAAAAGGAAGTGCGCACCAAGTACATGAAGGAATTCCTCTGGGCCCTTCAGAACGGTGCCATCCCCGCCGGACGGATCACCTCCAACGCCGGTGCCGAGGCCCACAAACCGGCCACGTCCACCATCAACTGCACCGTGTCCGGTACCATCAACGACTCCATGAACGACATCCTGGAGAAAAACCACGAGGCCGGTCTGACCCTCAAGGCCGGTTGTGGCATCGGTTATGAGTTCTCCACCCTGCGTCCCCGGGGTGCCTATGTCGCCGGCGCCGGCGCCACCACCTCCGGCCCGCTGTCCTTCATGGACATCTTCGATCGCATGTGTTTCACCGTGTCCTCCGCCGGCGGCCGTCGGGGTGCCCAGATGGCCACGTTCGACGTGCACCATCCGGACGTACTGGAGTTCATCCAGGCCAAGCGGGAAGATGGCCGCCTGCGTCAGTTCAACCTGTCCCTGCTGATCACCGAGGATTTCATCCAGGCCGTGCGCAACGGCGACGACTGGCACCTGTCCTTCCCGGTCACCCGGAAGGAGGTCGAGGATGAAGGGCTGGACCTGAACGACGACACCCAGTTCGTGTACCGGGATTTCCCGGTCCAGGACGGCTACGTGGTCAACGACGAAGGCAAGGTTGCCTGCCGCATCTACCGCACGGTCAAAGCCCAGTTTATCTGGGACACCATCATGACCAGCACCTACGATTACGCCGAGCCGGGCTTCATCCTGATCGATAAGGTCAACGAGATGAACAACAACTGGTTCTGCGAGGAGATCCGCGCCACCAACCCCTGCGGTGAGCAGCCCCTGCCCCCGTATGGCAGCTGCCTGCTGGGCTCGGTCAACCTGACCAAGTTCGTGGAATACCCGTTCACGGAGAAGGCCAGCTTCAACTACGAGAAATTCCGCAAGGTGGTGGCCATCTTCACCCGCATGCTGGATAACGTGGTGGAGATCAACGGCCTGCCGCTGGCCGAGCAGCGTCACGAAATCACCTACAAGCGCCGGCACGGCATGGGCATCCTGGGCCTGGGCTCCACCCTGGCCATGCTGCGCATGCCCTACGGTTCCAAGGAGTCCGTGCAATTCACCGAGGACGTGGTTCGAGAAATGGCGGTGGAAGGCTGGCGCCAGGCCCTGGCCCTGGCCGAGGAGAAGGGGCCGGCTCCGATCATGGAGGACGAGTTCGAGATCACGCCGAAGATGCTGCGCCTGCGCCCGGAACTGGCCCGGGACGGTTACAAGGTGGGCGACAAGGTCAAGGGCAAGGTGCTGCACGCCAAATACAGCCGCTACATGCAGCGGATTGCCGAAGTGGAACCGGAGCTGGTCAACCAGCTGGCGGAAAAAGGTGGCCGTTTCACCCACCACACCTCCATCGCGCCGACCGGTACCATCAGCCTGTCCCTGGCCAACAACGCCAGCAACGGCATCGAACCGAGCTTCTCGCACCACTACGCGCGCAACATCATCCGCGAAGGCCGTAAGACCAAGGAAAAGGTGGACGTATTCTCCTTCGAGCTGCTGGCGTATCGGCACCTGGTCAACCCCAGCGCCATGCCGTTCTCCGATGATGAGGACAAGAAACTGCCGGCCTACTTCACCACCTCGGACGATGTCACGCCGCAGCAACACGTGGACATCCAGGCCGCGGCCCAGAAGTGGGTGGATTCCTCGATTTCCAAGACCGCGAACGTTCCGACAGACTTCGCCTACCAGGACTTCAAGGACATTTATCTGTACGCCTACGACAAGGGCCTAAAGGGCTGCACCACCTTCCGCTTCAACCCGGAAGCCTTCCAGGGCGTGCTGGTCAAAGAAAAGGATCTTGAAAACACCCTCTACGAGTTCACCCTGGACGACGGCAGCAAGGTGACCCTGCGAGGCAACGAACAGGTCGAGTACGACGGCGAGATCCACACCGCCGCCAACCTGTTCGACGCGCTCAAAGAAGGCACCTACGGCAAATACTGATCCGGGAACCGACCACAGGAACACCAACATGACAGTCAAGATTAGCAAGAAGATCGTCGGCTACCGCGTGAAGAAGGCCGACCCCGAGGCCACCCAGGCACAACAACCGGCACCGCAGGCGGACCAGAAGCCGGTGCAGATGAACGAGTACATCGAGCGCCCCGACTTCCTGCTGGGCACCACCTACAAGATCAAGCCTCCGGTGGCCGAGCACGCGATGTACATCACCATCAACGACATCCTGCTCAACGAAGGCACCGACCACGAGAGCCGGCAGCCCTATGAGATCTTCATCAACTCCAAGTCGATGGAGCATTTCCAGTGGGTCATCGCCCTCACCCGGGTCATCTCGGCGGTGTTCCGCAAAGGGGGGGATGTCACCTTCCTGGTGGAGGAGCTGCGCTCGGTGTACGACCCGAACGGCGGCTACTTCAAGAAAGGCGGCGTGTTCATGCCGTCGCTGGTGGCCGAGATCGGTGCGGTGATCGAGAAGCACCTCAAGGCCATCGGCCTGCTGGAAAGCGAGGAAATGAGCGAGACCACAAAACGCATCCTGGCCGAGAAGCGGGCGGAGTTCGAAGCCTCCCAAAGCAGCGCCACCAACGACGAGGCGACCAGCGAGTACCCCGCCAACGCCACCGTCTGCACCAAGTGCAACACCAAGGCGGTGATCGTCCTGGACGGCTGCGCCACTTGCCTGTCCTGTGGCGACAGCAAGTGTTCATAGCCCCCTAAACTGGTTACTTATAACCATTAGCAAGTCTTCATCCCTTAACCCTCGGAGCCTTAAACTCCGGGGGTTTTTAGTCCTGAATTCAAACAATAAGTGCAGCACCGCTCGTTCGTAGTGCCCCAGAGTATTCACCCCAGAACACCTCTGCCGGTGTCCGATAGCCCAGCCGTTTTCT
>MDTD01070409.1_pt1 | contig 71451 bp, 81 predicted proteins | sample 811221 | NCBI WGS metagenome assembly MDTD01 (sample SAMN05326646, study PRJNA326480) | marine metagenome | isolation source: seawater | place: Pacific Ocean: South West | collected 2011 | reverse complement strand
TCATCAGCGCCACGTTCGCCCCGAGGATGCGCCCCAGCTTGGCGCGGATCAGCTCGGCGGCGTCGGGGTTCTTCTTCTGCGGCATGATCGAGGAGCCGGTCGAGAACCGGTCCGAGAGCGCCACGAACCGGAACTGCGCCGAGGACCAGATCACCAGCTCCTCGGCGAACCGGCTCAGATGCATCGCGCAGATGCTGGCCGCTCCCAGGAATTCCAGCGCGAAATCCCGGTCGCTCACCGCATCGAGGGAATTGGCGCAAGGTCTGTCGAAGCCAAGCTCGCGCGCCGTCATCTCCCGGTCGATGGGAAAGCTTGTTCCGGCCAGCGCCGCCGCGCCGAGGGGGCATTCGTTCATCCGCGCGCGCGCGTCGCGCACCCGGCCCAGGTCGCGCCCGAACATTTCCACATAGGCCATCATGTGATGGCCCCATGTCACCGGCTGCGCCACCTGCAGATGGGTGAAGCCGGGCATCACCCAGTCCGCGCCCGTTTCGGCCTGCGCCAGCAATGCGCGCATCAGCGCGATGAGCGCGCCCTCCGCGGCGTCAAGCTGATCGCGCACCCAGAGCCGGAAATCGGTCGCCACCTGGTCGTTGCGCGAGCGCGCGGTATGCAGCCGCCCGGCGGGCGCGCCGATCAGTTCGTGCAGCCGCGCCTCCACGTTCATGTGGATATCCTCGAGCGCGGTGGAGAACCGGAACCCGCCCGCCTCGATCTCTGACAAGATCGTGAGAAGCCCTTTGCGGATCGCCTCGGCATCTCTATCACTGAGGATGCCCGTGGCCGCGAGCATGGCGGCATGGGCACGCGACCCGGCGATATCCTGCGCCGCGAGCCGCTTGTCGAAACCGATGGAGGCATTAATTGCCTCCATGATCGCATCCGGCCCGGCGGCAAAGCGGCCGCCCCACATCTGGTTCGAGGTCGTGTCAGTCATCTGCTGCGGCCCTATGGAGGGAAAATGAAACGTCTTCTCAGCTTCGTCCTTTATATGGGCCTTGCGCTCGGTGCAAATGCCGCAACCGCCGATATCGCCGCGCTCGAGGCGCTGCGCGAGGGCGACATGAAGAAACTGGTGTTCCACGCCGAACCGCAGCCCGCGCCGCAGACCGGCTTCGAGCGCGGCGACGGCACGCCGGGCGCGCTCGCCGATTACCGGGGCCGGCATGTCGTGCTCAACCTCTGGGCCACCTGGTGCGCGCCCTGCCGGGCGGAGATGCCGACGCTCTCCAATCTCCAGTCCGAGATGGGCGGCGAGGCGTTTCAGGTCGTGACCATCGCCACGGGCCGAAACCCGCCCCCGGCGATGAGGGCGTTCTTCGACGAGATCGGCGTGACCAACCTGCCGCTGCACCGCGATCCGAAAAGCGCGCTTGCCCGCGAGATGGGCGTCTTCGGCCTGCCGGTCACGGTGATCCTCGACCCCGAGGGCCGCGAGATCGCGCGCATGACCGGGGATGCCCATTGGGACAGCGAGAGCGCCAAGGCGATCCTGCGGGCATTGGTCGATTCGGGCACTGCGGGCTGAGACGCGCGCGCAGGTCCGGCGCTCATGCGTCCGGAATGTCCGGCACGCGCAGCACCCTCGGCACCTTGAATTCGACGTTCTCCCGCGCCGTCTCGATCACCTCTACCGTCACGTCATAGCGGGCGCGGAAGGCGTCGATGACCTCGTTGACCAGCACCTCGGGCGCCGAGGCGCCTGCGGTGATGCCGATGGAGGCGATGCCCTGAAGCGCGCGCCAGTCGATATCGTCAGCGCGCTGGACAAGCTGGGCATAGGCGCAGCCCGCGCGCGCCCCCACCTCCACCAGGCGGCGGGAATTGGACGAGTTGGGCGCGCCCACGACCAGCATCGCCTCGGCTCTCCGGGCCATGGCCTTGACCGCCGCCTGCCGGTTGGTCGTGGCGTAGCAGATGTCTTCCTTGTGCGGCCCGGTGATGGCGGGAAAGCGCGCCTGAAGGGCCGCCACCACCTCGGCCGTGTCATCGACCGAAAGCGTGGTCTGGGTGACATAGGCCAGGCGCGCGGGGTCGCGCACCTCGATTTGGGCCACATCCTCGGGCGTCTCCACCAGCAGCACCTCGCCGGGCGGCAACTGCCCCATGGTTCCAGCCGTCTCGGGGTGGCCCGCATGGCCGATCATCACGATCTGGAGGCCGTTCTCATGGTGGCGCTCTGCCTCTATATGCACCTTGCTGACCAGCGGGCAGGTGGCATCGACATAGAGCATCTGCCGCCGCGCCGCCTCGGCGGGCACGGATTTCGGCACGCCATGGGCGGAGAAGATCACGGGGCGATCATCGGGGCAGTCGTCCAGTTCCTCGACGAAGACCGCGCCCTTGGCCCGCAGGTCATCGACCACGAACCTGTTATGAACGATCTCGTGGCGCACATAGACCGGCGCGCCCCATTTCGAGAGGGCCATTTCCACGATCTTGATGGCGCGGTCCACACCGGCGCAGAAGCCGCGCGGCGCGGCGAGATAGAGAGTGAGGGAGGGCTTGGTCATGGCGGTCTCCTGATCACCGGAGAGGTAAGCCAGCGCGCCGGTCGCGTAAAGGGTGGTGCGGCGGGCCGTTCTCCGGGCTTGACCTTCCGGCGGGGGAAGGCCGCAGGGTGCGCGAAGCGAACGGAGGCAAGAATGCGCACCATGGCGATTGCGGCGATGATGCTCTGCGGCGGGGCGGCGCTGGCCGGGGAGCCGGTCCTGCCCTGGCAGGATCCGGTGGCGGTTGCGATCGGCAAGCGCGTCTATGCGGCGGAATGCGCCGCCTGTCACGGGGCGCGCCTTGAAGGTCAGCCGGACTGGAAGCGCCGCGATGCCGGGGGCTATCTGCCCGCGCCGCCGCATGACGTCACGGGTCACACCTGGCACCATCCCGACGCACAGCTTCTCGATATCGTGCGGCGCGGGACGGCGGCCGTTGTCGGGCAGGGCTATCGCAGCCGGATGCCGGGCTATGCGGGCAAGCTCAGCGAACGCGAGATGCGCGCCGTTCTGGCCTATATCAAGTCCACCTGGCCGCCCCGGGTGATCGAGATCCACGACCGGATCAACCGCGACGCGGGCAGCTGATCATGCCGCCTGGGCGGTGATCCAGGCCAGCGCCAGATAGCGCCCGGTCTTGGCGATGGCAACCAGCGTGACGAAGAGCCAGACCGGCGTGCGCATGATCCCCGCCACCACGGTGAACCCGTCGCCGAGCGGGGCCCAGCTCAGCAGCAGCGTCCAGACCCCCCAGCGGGCATACCAGCCCTGCGCGCGGTCAAGCTGCGCCTCGGTCACGGGGAACCAGCGGCGGTGCCGGAAATGCTCGATCCCGCGGCCCATGACGTAATTGAGCACCGAGCCGAGCGTGTTGCCGACCGACGCCACGATCAACAGCGCGGGCAGCGAGACGCTGCCCGCGACCTGTAGCGCGACAAAGACCACCTCGGACTGGAACGGCAGGATGGTGGCCGCCCCGAAGGCGGCGGCGAAGAGCCCGGCAAGCTGGGCGAGGACCGCCGTATCGGCCATGCCGGGCGCGACGGGGCTATTCCTGCGCGGCGGCGTAGGCGGCCTCGCGCTCGGCATGGTCGCGCGGTTCGCGCGGCGGGCGGCCGATGACCTCCTTGAGATCGTCAAGCTCGATGAAATTGTCGGCCTGGCGGCGCAGCTCGTCCGAGATCATCGGCGGCTGGCTGCGGATGGTCGAGACCACCGAAACGCGCACGCCCTGTCGCTGCAGACTCTCGATCAGCGGCTTGAAATCTCCATCGCCGGAGAACAGCACGATGTGATCCACGCGCGGCGCAAGCTCCATGGCATCGACGGTCAGTTCGATATCCATGTTGCCCTTGACCTTCCGGCGGCCCTGGCTGTCGATATATTCCTTGGCGGGTTTGGTCACCATCGTGTAGCCGTTGTAGTGCAGCCAGTCCACGAGCGGACGGATCGGCGAATATTCGTCATTCTCCAGGAGCGCGGTGTAGTAGAACGCGCGCAGAAGCTTGCCGCGACGCATGAACTCGTTGCGCAGCAGCTTGTAGTCGATATCGAAGCCGAGCGCCTTGCCCGCAGCATAGAGGTTAGAGCCGTCGATGAACAAGGCCAGACGGTCATCCTTGTAGAACATCCTAATATCCTTTCAAATCGGTCGTCCCTGCCCTGATGCGCGTGTGGTGTGAGTGGTGGCGCGGCAAGGTCGGGAGCAAGAAGTAAGGCGGCGGAAATGGCCGTGCAAGTCATTCCTCTGTCACAAAAGGATAGGGTCGGATGCGTTTTGATCAAGTCTGCTTGATCGCGCTCGGTGGAAACCAGCCGTCGCGCGCGGGCTCTCCGGCGCACACGATTCGCGCCGCGCTGCGGCATCTCGAGGCGCGGGGCGCGGTCCTGGCGGCGGTGAGCGCGTTCTACGCCACGCCCGCCTATCCGCCCGGATCGGGGCCCGGGTTCATCAATGCCGCCGCCGCCGTGCGGATGGATGCGACACCGGAGGACGTGCTGGCGACGCTTCACGAAACCGAGGCGGCCTTTGGTCGCCGGCGCGATGCGCGCTGGGGGCCGCGGACGCTCGATCTCGATCTTCTGGCCATGGGCGCGCGGGTGCTGCCCGATGCGGCCACCCATGCGCGCTGGCGCGCGATGGATGCCGCCGAGCAGCGAACGCGCGCGCCCGAGCGGCTGATCCTGCCGCATCCGCGGCTTGCCGAGCGCGCCTTTGTCCTTGTCCCGCTGGCGGAGATCGCGCCTGACTGGCATCATCCGGTAACCGGGCAGACGGTGCGCGAGATGCTGGCGGATCTGCCTGCGGCGGCCCGCGCCGAGGTGACGCGGCTGCCGATTCCGCGCTTGTAAATCCCCCGCCAAGGCCCTAAATGACAGGCTTCCGATGACAAACCCCGTATTCCCACAGCCCGTAAACTGCCCGGAGGTCGCATGGCCCGCGTAACCACAGAAGACTGCGTTGACAAGGTGCCGAACCGCTTTGAGCTGGTGTTGCTGGCGGCGCATCGCGCCCGCGAGATTTCCGCCGGCGCACCGATCACGGTGGACCGGGACAATGACAAGAACCCGGTCGTCGCCCTGCGCGAGATCGCGGAAGAGACGCAGTCCGCCGACGACCTGCGCGAGCGCCTGATCGAGAGCCATCAGACCCAGATCGAGGTGGACGAGCCCGAGGACGACTCCATGGCGCTGCTGATGGGGGCCGAGCCGGACCGCCCCGAGGCGGACGACATGTCCGAGGAAAAGCTGCTGCGTGCGCTCGTGGAAGCCCAGCGCGAGGGCTGAGCGCGGACGCGGCCGGAAGGGCGTGAGGCGCCACATCAGATGATCGCCGTTGACGACCTCATCACCCTGGTCCGCCACTACAACCCGAAAACGGACGAGGCGCTCATCCGTGCGGCCTACGAATTCGGCCGCGCCATGCACGAGGGCCAGACACGCCATTCCGGCGAGCCGTATTTCACCCATCCCGTGGCGGTGGCCGCGATCCTGACCGAGCAGCGGCTCGACGATGCGACCATCGTCACCGCGCTTCTGCATGACACGGTGGAGGATACCAAGGCGTCCTACGCCATGGTGGAGGAGCGCTTCGGCACCGAGATCGCCGAGCTCGTCGATGGCGTGACCAAGCTCACCAATCTGCAACTCTCCAATTCCGAGACCCGGCAGGCCGAGAATTTCCGCAAGCTCTTCATGGCCATGTCGCGCGATCTGCGGGTGATCCTCGTCAAGCTTGCCGACCGGCTGCACAACATGCGCACGATCAAGGCGATGCGCCCCGAGAAACAGGCGCAGAAGGCGCGCGAGACCATGGATATCTATGCGCCGCTCGCGGGCCGCATGGGGATGCAGTGGATGCGCGAGGAGCTCGAGGATCTGGCGTTCCGCGTGCTCAATCCGGAGGCGCGCGCCTCGATCATCCGCCGCTTCATCACGCTGCAAAGAGAAACCGGCGATGTGGTGGAGCGCATCACCAGCGACATGCGCGCGGAGCTCGAGAAGGCGGGGATCGAGGCCGAGGTGTTCGGCCGCGCCAAGAAACCCTATTCGATCTGGCGCAAGATGCAGGAAAAGGAGATGGGCTTCTCGCGCCTGTCCGATATCTACGGATTTCGCGTCATCACCCGGTCAGAGGCGGACTGCTACGCGGTCCTGGGCGTGATCCACCAGCGCTGGCGCGCGGTGCCGGGGCGGTTCAAGGACTATATCAGCCAGCCGAAATCGAACGGCTATCGCTCGATCCACACCACCGTCTCGGGGCGCGACGGCAAGCGGGTCGAGGTGCAGATCCGCACCCGCGCCATGCATGACGTGGCCGAGACCGGGGTGGCCGCGCATTGGTCCTATCGGGACGGGGTGCGTTCCGAGAACCCCTTTGCCGTCGATCCGGCGCGCTGGATCTCGGCCATGAACGAGCAGTTCGACGCCGAGGAGGATCACGAGGATTTCCTCGAGGCGGTCAAGCTCGAGATGTATGCCGACAAGGTGTTCTGCTTCACCCCCAAGGGCGACGTGATCAAGCTGCCGCGCGGTGCCACGCCGATCGACTTTGCCTATGCGATCCACACACGGATCGGCCATGCCTGCGTGGGGGCCAAGGTGGACGGGATGCGCGTGCCGCTCTGGACCCGGATCAAGAACGGGCAATCGGTGGAGGTGATCACCGCCGACGGGCAGACGCCGCAGGCGACATGGCTCGACATCGCCACCACCGGCAAGGCGCGCGCGGCGATCCGGCGCGCGCTGCGCGAGCTCGACCGCGACCGCTATATCAAGCTGGGGCGCGAGCTGGCGCGCTCGGCCTTCGAGCATGTCGGCAAGAAGGCCACCGACAAGGCGCTCGAGACCGCGGCGCGCACGCTGCGGCTGCGCAATGCCGACGAGGTGCGCGCGCGGCTGGGCAGCGCCGAACTGACGGCGCATCAGGTGCTGCGCGCGGTCTATCCCGATCTGGCACCCTCCGAGGGCGGCGAGGTCACGCGCGAGCGGGCGGTCATCGGGCTGCGCGCCGATCAGGGTTTCGATCGCGCGCGCTGTTGCCAGCCCTTGCCGGGCGAGCGGATCGTCGGCATCACCTTCCGCGGCCAGGGCGTGGTGATCCACGCCATCGACTGCGAAACATTGTCGCGCTACGACCAGCAGCCCGAGCGCTGGCTCGACCTGCACTGGCATACCGGCCGGCATCCGGCGGTCTATGATGTCACGCTCGATCTGACGATCGGCAACGATGCGGGTGTTCTGGGGCGCGTTTGCACCTTGATCGGCGAGCAGAAGGCCAATATCTCGGACCTGACATTTGTGGATCGCAAACCCGATTTCTACCGCCTCCTGATCGATGTCGAGCTGCGCGATGCCGAACATCTGCACGGTGTCCTGTCCGCGCTTGATGCCGAATCCGACGTGGCCGCCGTGGACCGTTACCGTGATCCGTCCCGATCCGGGGACAAGCGCGAGGAAGCCTGAGCCGTGATCTTCCGGCGACGAGACAAGCGGCCCTGGTGGCGCATCGTGGCCGAGTTCGTCTGGCCGCGCGGCGGCTGGGGGCGGGCATTCACCTATGTCAAGCACCGCCTGCACCGCCTGCCCGATCCGCCCGAGCGGATCGCCCGCGGGATCTTTGCCGGGGTCTTCGCCTCTTTCACGCCGTTCTACGGCTTTCACTTCCTGACCGCGGGCATCCTTGCCTGGATCCTGCGCGGCAATATCCCGGCGGCCCTGCTGGGCACCTTCTTCGGCAATCCGCTGACTTACCTGCCGATCGGGGTCGTGTCGCTTCAGACGGGCTATGCGATCCTTGGCCGCAATGCGCTTGGCGAGGATGAGATCAGCCGCTCGCTGGGGGGCAAGTTCCTCGATGCGGGGCGGGATCTGAAGAACAACTTTCTGGCGATCTTCTCCGATCACGAGGCGGACTGGCACGGGCTGGGCATCTTCTATCACGAGGTGTTCCTGCCCTATCTGGTCGGCGGGATCGTGCCGGGCCTCATCGCGGGGCTGGCCTGCTACTATCTCAGCCTGCCGGTCATCGCGGCCTATCAGAAGCGCCGTCGCGGCGCGCTTGCCGCGAAATGGGAGGCGTTGAAGCAGAAGCGCGCGGCATCGGAAAAGCCGGGGCAGGAGGCTGACGCCGGGCACGAAGCGGACTAGGTTGATCCGCGAATCGCGAACGGGGGACAAGCCCATGCCTGAAGAACGGACATTGCGTCTTGGCGTGAACATCGACCATGTGGCGACGGTGCGCAACGCGCGCGGCGGGGCGTATCCCGACCCGTTGCGCGCCGCGAAACTGGCCGAGGAGGCGGGTGCCGACGGGATCACCGCGCATCTGCGCGAGGATCGCCGCCACATCTCGGATGCCGATATCGAAGGGCTGATGGAGGTGCTGCGCGTGCCGCTCAATTTCGAGATGGCGGCCACGGCGGAGATGCAGCAGATTGCCTTGCGTCACAAGCCGCACGCCGTCTGCATCGTGCCGGAAAAGCGCGAGGAGCGCACCACCGAGGGCGGGCTGGAGGTGGCGCGCGAGGAAAACCGGCTGGCGCATTACATCGCGCCCCTGCGCGAGGCGGGCTGCCGGGTGTCGATCTTCATCGCCGCCGACCGCCGTCAGATCGAGGCCGCGCACCGGATCGGCGCCGAGGTGATCGAATTGCATACGGGCGCCTATTGCGACGCCCATGCGGAGGGCGATCTCGAGACCCGCGACCGCGAGCTTGCGGCCCTGCGCGACATGTCCGCCTATGCCCATTCGCTCGGGCTCGAGGTGCATGCGGGCCACGGGTTGACCTATGACACGGTGCAGCCGGTCGCGGCCTTTCCCGAGGTGCGCGAGCTCAATATCGGGCATTTCCTGATCGGCGAGGCGATCTTTCGCGGGCTGGCACCGGCGATTGCCGAGATGCGCCGCCTGATGGACGAGGCGCGTTCTTAGTGCCCGACAAGGACCAATGACCCGGCTACGACTTGTCGCCCTGATCGCGGCTCTACTGGCCGCGCTCGCGCTGTGGCAGCTTGAGGCTCAGCGCGCGGGGCTGGAGATCACCACGCGCCATGTGGGCGAAACGCCCGTGACGCGCATGGCGCAGCCGGGCGCGGATGGCCCGGTAGTGGTGGTCGCGCACGGCTTTGCCGGGTCGCGGCAGATGATGCAGGCCTATGGGCAGGATCTGGCGCGGGCGGGCTACCGGGTCTGGGCCTTCGACTTTCTCGGACACGGGCGGCACCCGGTGCCGATGTCGGGCGATGTGGAGAGCATCGACGGCACGACGCGCCTTTTGGTCGAGCAGGTGCGCAGCGTGGTCGATGCGGCACTGGCGGCGGAGGGCTGGCAGGGCGAAGTCGCGCTCTTGGGTCACTCCATGGCCACCGATATCATCATCCGCACCGCGATTGATGATCCGCGCATCGGCCCCGTGGTGGCGATTTCGGCCTTTTCCAGGGCGGTGACGCCGACCGCACCCGACACCCTTTTGCTCATCACCGGCGCGTGGGAGCCGGGGCTGCGCGGCTTTGCCCGCGATGCGGTGGCCATGGTCAACCCGGAGGCGGGCGAGGGAGAGACCGTGCGCAAGGGCGACGTGGTGCGCCGCGCGGTCGTGGCACCATGGGCCGAGCATGTGGCGGTGCTGCATAGCCGCGCGGGCCGGGCCGAGGCGGTGGCCTGGCTCGATGCCGCCTTTGGGCGCGCGAGCGACGTGGCGGTGCGCGCGACGGGTCCCTGGTTTCTGGCGCTGATGGCGGCCATCGTGGCGCTGGCCGCGCCGCTGTCGCGGCTCTTGCCGGAGCGGGTGCCGCCGGTGCCGGGGGCGCTTTCACCGGGGCGGTTTGGGCTGGTGGTGGCCGTGCCCGCGCTCCTCGCGCCGCTATTGGCGGTGCAGGTCGAAACACGGCTCTTGCCGGTGCTGGTGGCGGATTACCTTGCGCTGCATCTGGCAATTTATGGCCTTTGCCAGCTGGGGCTTCTGTGGTGGCTCGGGCGGCGGCCGGAGGGGATGAGGCCCGTTGCGGTGCTGGCGTTTCTGGCCTGGGGGCTGGGCGTCTTCGGCTTTTCGCTCGATCGCTATGGCGCCAATTTCTGGCCGACGCCCGAGCGGCTGCTGATCATCGCGGCGCTGACCCTTGGCGCGTTGCCCTTCATGCTGGGGGACGCGCTGCTCGCACGGGGCGCGGCGTTGTGGCAGCGGCTGGCGGCGCGCGGCGCGTTTCTCGGCTCGCTCGCGCTGGCGGTGCTGCTCGATACCGAGCGGCTCTTCTTCCTTGCCATGATCGCGCCGGTGATCCTGCTCTTCTTCCTCGTCTTCGGACTGATGGGGCGGTGGGTCGCGGCGCGGGCCGGGGCGGCCTCGGCGGGGCTGGCGCTGGGCCTGATCCTCGCCTGGGCGCTTGGCGTCAGCTTTCCGCTCTTCGCACCGGGAGGGCAGGGATGATCCTTGGCATCGGCACCGATCTGGCCAATATCGAGCGGATCGCGGGCGTGCTCGACCGCTATGGCGACCGGTTCCGCAACCGCGTCTTCACCGAGGTGGAACAGGCCAAGGCGGAAGCCCGCGCCGACGTGGCGGGCACCTATGCAAAACGCTGGGCAGCCAAGGAGGCGTGCTCCAAGGCGCTTGGCACCGGGCTGCGCATGGGCATCGCCTGGAAGGACATGGCGGTGACGAACCTTTCCACGGGCCAGCCCGTCATGCACGTCACCGGCTGGGCCGCCGAGCGGCTGGCCGCGATGACGCCCGCGGGGCACGAGGCGATCATCCATGTCACGCTCACCGACGATCACCCCTGGGCACAGGCCTTTGTGGTGATCGAGGCGCGGCCGAAGGGCGGGGCCGGGTAGCCGGGGCGGGAAGGGCCTTTGGCGGGCGCTCGTGCGGCGGCGCGCGAGCGCGCCTTGACTCCGCGCGGGGCACCTTGCACCTCGATATGCGCTCAAGGCCCGGCGCATCCCTTTGGCCGTGTGTGCCCGCGTCGGCCTGACCCGGCAATCCCGGCCGGTGCAGCGCATCGGGAAACCGCTCCATCTCGTCCATGTCACCGGGAGGCCGCAGGCCGTGGCGCACCGGCGCTTGCCCTAACGCCTCATGCCTCTTGCCTTGACACCCCGCCATGTGCGCCGCATGAAGCGGGCGCAACCGGGCAGAGGCGGGAACAGGCATGACAACCGATACCAGCAAGGGCTCTTCCATCTGGGAGACCGTCAAGACCGTGTTCTGGGCGCTGGTGATCGCGGGCCTCTTCCGCACGCTGTTCTTTCAGCCCTTCTGGATCCCGTCCGGCTCGATGAAGGACACGCTGCTCATCGGCGATTTCCTCTTCGTCAACAAGATGGCCTACGGCTATTCCTACGCCTCCTGCCCCTCGATCCGGCTGGGCGGGATCAATATCGACGCCAAGGATATCTGCGGCTGGCTTGGCACAGACAACACGCGGATCCTCGGCTCGGAACCCGAGCGCGGCGACATCATCGTGTTCCGTCACCCGGTCGACGGCACCGATTTCATCAAGCGGCTGATCGGTCTGCCGGGCGACAGGATCCAGATGCGCGGCGGGGTGCTGCATATCAACGGCACACCCGTGAAGATCGAGCCCGCGGGCGAGTTCGTCGAGGAATTCGCGCCGCAGGGACCGATGCGGATCCGCCCGCGCTGTGCCAATGGCGTGGTCGGGCTCGGGGCCGATTGCGTCAAGCCGCGCTTTACCGAGACGCTGCCGGGGGGGCGCAGCCATGCGATCCTCGACATCGGCAACCAGAGAGCGGACAATACCGGCGTCTTTACCGTGCCGGAGGGGCATTACTTCTTCATGGGCGACAACCGTGACAACTCGACCGATTCGCGCTTTCCGCAGGCCGTGGGGGGCGTGGGTTTCGTGCCTTACGAGAACCTGATCGGCCGCGCGAACCGGGTGATCTTTTCCTCGGCCGGCAGATCCATGCTCGCCTTCTGGACCTGGCGGGGGGACCGGTTCTTCGAGAGGCTGGAGTGAGGCTTTCCGCCGAGATGCGCGCCTTCGAGGCCCGGCTCGGGCATGATTTCCGGCGGCCCGCGCTTCTTGTCGAGGCGCTGACCCATTCCTCCATGTCCTCGCCCTCGCGGGGCGACAACCAGCGTCTGGAATTCCTTGGCGACCGGGTGCTTGGCCTGGTCATGGCCGAGGCACTGCTGGCGCAGGACCGCGCGGCCGCCGAGGGCCAGCTTGCGCCGCGCTTCAACGCGCTGGTGCGCAAGGAGACCTGCGCAGACGTGGCGCGCGAGATCGACCTTGGCGCGGTGCTCAAGCTGGGGCGCTCGGAGATGCTCTCGGGCGGGCGGCGCAAGCTGGCGCTGCTGGGCGACGCGATGGAGGCGGTGATCGCGGCCGTCTATCTCGATGGCGGCTTCGCGGCGGCGCGCGAGGTGGTTCTGCGCCTCTGGGGCGGGCGCATCGCCGCCGTGGAAACGGATGCCCGCGACGCCAAGACCGCGCTTCAGGAATGGGCGCAGGCGCGCGGCCTGATGCCGCCGGATTATGTGGAACTGGCGCGTTCCGGCCCCGATCACGCGCCGGTCTTCACCATCGCGGCGCGGCTTGCCACCGGCGAGAGCGCCGAGGCCACGGCCGGATCGAAGCGGCAGGCGGAACAGGCGGCGGCGCGGGCGCTGCTCGACAGGCTGGAGGGCCGGACATGACCACACGCGCGGGTTTCATCGCCCTGATCGGAGAGCCCAATGCGGGCAAGTCCACGCTTCTCAACCGCATGGTGGGGGCGAAGGTCAGCATTGTCACGCACAAGGTGCAGACCACGCGCGCGCGCATCCGGGGCGTGGCGATGGAGGGCGACAGCCAGCTTGTCTTTGTCGATACGCCCGGCCTCTTCCAGCCGCGCCGCAGGCTGGACCGCGCGATGGTGGCCGCAGCCTGGGGCGGGGCCGCGGATGCCGATATCGTGGTGCTGCTCATCGAGGCCCATCGCGGGCTGACCGAGGGGGCGGGGCGCATCCTCGAGGGGCTGGCGGAGCTGCCGCGGGGGCGGCGCGTCGTGCTGGCCATCAACAAGATCGACCGGGTGGAGGCGCCCCGGCTCTTGGCGCTGACGCAGGAGATGAACGAACGGTTCCCCTTCGAGCGCACCTTTCTCATCTCCGCCGAGAAGGGGCATGGCGTCGAGGATCTGCGCCGCTGGCTTGCCGGGGCGCTGCCCGAGGGGCCGTGGCTCTACCCCGAGGACCAGATCGCCGATCTGCCGCTGCGCATGATCGCCGCCGAGATGACCCGCGAGAAGCTCACGCTGCGGCTGCATCAGGAACTGCCCTATCAGTTGACCGTGGAGACCGAGAGCTGGCAGGAGCGCAAGGACGGCTCGGTGCGGATCGACCAGATCATCTATGTGCTGCGCGACGGGCACAAGGGGATCGTTCTGGGCCACAGGGGCGAGACGATCAAGGCCATTTCCCAGGCCGCGCGCGCCGAGATCACCGGGTTTCTCGGGCGGCCCGTGCATCTTTTTCTCCAGGTCAAGGTGCGCGAGACCTGGATGGACGAGGCGGAACGCTATGAGGAGATGGGGCTCGATTTCCGCGACGGCAAGGCGTGACGGAACCGGCGGATGCCTCCGGCGGGAGTATTTGGGGAACGATGAAGGGGCGGGGATGGGGCCGAGACTGACCGCGCGGTTCTGGGTCGATGCCTATCTCGCGCGGCTGCGGCTCGCGGGGATCCCGGGATTTGTCGTGGCTCATGGCGATGACACGGCGGGCGCGGTTCTGGTCAAGCTCAACACGCTCGACGGGCGGGCGGCGGTCTGGCACCGCACGGTCGATCTGATGAGCGGGGAGCGGCGCTGGCTCCCGCTGACCGAGGGGGAGGAGCCGGTGGTGGATGCCGCGATTGCCCGGCAGCGCGGCTACGATCCCGATCTGTGGGTGATCGAGGTGGAGGACCGCGCCGGGCGGCACATGCTCGACGCGCCGGGCATGGCGGGCTGAGCGATGGAGTGGCGCGACGAGGGCCTGCTTCTGGGCGTCCGGCGGCACGGCGAGGGCGCGGCCATTCTCGATGTCTTCACCGAGACGCGCGGGCGGCATGCGGGGCTCGTCCGGGGCGGCGCGTCGCGGCGCATGGCCCCGGTGCTGCAACCGGGCGCGCAGCTCGCCCTTGAATGGCGCGCGCGGCTCGAGGATCATCTGGGCAGCTTCCGGGTGGAGCCCGTCCGGTCGCGTGCCTGGACGATGGCGGACCGGCTGGCGCTTGCCGGGCTCAACGCGGTCTGCGCGCTGCTGCTCTTTTCCCTGCCCGAGCGCGAGGCGCATCCCGCGCTCTACCGCAAGAGCCTGATCCTGCTCGACCTGCTCGACCGGCCGGAGATCTGGCCGCTGGCCTATCTGCACTGGGAGATGGCGCTTCTGGAGGAGACCGGCTTCGGCCTCGATCTGCGGGCCTGCGCGGTGACGGGAGAGCGGGCCAACGATCTGAGCTATGTCTCGCCGAGAACCGGGCGTGCGGTCTCGCGCGCCGGGGCGGGGGAGTGGGCGGCCCGGCTTCTGCCGCTGCCGCCCTGCCTGCTGGGGCAGGGCCCGGCACCGGAGGCGGAGATCGCGCAGGGGTTCGAGGTGACGGGGCATTTCCTGCGCCATCATCTTGCGCCGCATCTGGGCGATCGGCCGCTGCCGGACGCGCGGGCGCGGTTTGTCGAGCGGTTCCGGCGCGGACTGGCGCAGCCCGGGACGTGACGGGCCGCGGATCGCGGCGGGCGCGCCCGTCCGGCCGGCATCAGCCTTGCCGCGGCACCGAAACAGTCATCGCAGCGCCAGCACGAGATCGACCAGCGATCCGATGGCCTCGCGGCTGGCCTCGGGGTCGTCGAGCGTCTGCATCCCGATGGCCGCCCCGAGGAGGATGCGCGCCATGTCCGGGTTGGCGATGCCGCAGGACGCCAGCAGCGCGCGGATCCGGTCGAGACGGCGGGCATCCGTGTCCCGGATGCAGCGGGCGGCACAGGCATTGGTGGCGGCCCAGGCGCGGATCGCCGCTTCGGCGGGGTGCGGGGCGGCGATGGTCTCGACAAGGGCGCGCAGCCGGGCGGGGGCGGGCGCGTCCGGCATGTCCCCGGCGGTGCCCTCCGCCGCCGTCCGCCAGCGCGACAGAAGCGCCTCGCAATAGGCCGGGACATCGGCGAAATGCCAGTAGAAGGAACCCTTGGTCGTCCCCATCCGCCGCGCCAGCGGCTCGGCCCCGAGGACGGTGGGCCCCGTCTCGGCCAGCGCCGCGAGCCCGGCGGCAAGCCAGTCGTCAGGGGTCAGGCTGGAGCGGGGCGCGCGGCTCATGCCTTCGGGTTACGCCCTCGGCCCCCCGCCCGCAAGGGGCCGGATGCCGCGCCTCCGGGGCGGGCTGTCACAAAAGTTTTGCACTCCTGTCGCAATGATTTTGTCTTGCGCGCCTAGGCAGCGCTCGAACCAAGGGGGAATGCCGGTGCTCAAGATCGAGGCGCTCACCAAGTCTTTCGGGCCGAACATCGCGGTGAACAAGGTGACATTCGCGGTCGAGAAACCGGCGATGATCGGGATCATCGGCCGGTCCGGCGCGGGCAAGTCCACCCTCCTGCGGATGCTGAACCGGCTGACCGATGCGTCCTCCGGCCGGATCGTTTTCGAGGGCCGCGACGTGAGCGCGCTGAAGGGTGCCGAGAAGCGCGCCTGGCAGTCGCAATGCGCGATGATCTTTCAGCAGTTCAACCTCGTGCCGCGGATGGATGTGGTCTCGAACGTGCTGCACGGCACGCTCAATCGCCGCTCCACCCTGGCCACGATGTTCAACCTCTTTCCCGATTCGGATATCCACCGCGCCATCGAGATCCTCGACCGGCTCGGCATCGCCGAGCATGCGCCCAAGCGCGCCGAGGCGCTTTCGGGCGGGCAGCAGCAGCGCGTGGCGATCGCCCGCGCGCTGATGCAGGACCCGAAGATCATCCTTGCCGACGAGCCGATTGCCAGCCTCGACCCGATGAACGCGCAGATCGTCATGGATACGCTGCGGCGCATCCACGAGGAGGACGGGCGCATGGTGATCGCCAACCTGCACACGCTGGATACCGCGCGGCGCTATTGCGACCGGGTGATCGGGATGCTGGCGGGGCGCGTCGTCTTCGACGGCACGCCCGAGCAGCTCACGACCGGCGTGGCGCGGGACATCTACGGGGCCGATGCGAGCTTTAGCGAAGAGAGCACATCGACCGCCATCGAAACGCTGGACCGTGAGCGTCTGCGGGCCATACATGCCGCCGAAGCCGCGATCTGACGACCCCCTGGCCCGCCGGGGGGTGGCGGGCCGACAACTCAACCGGAGAGAGACATGAACAAGATCCTCGCTGCCATCGTGACCAGCACCGCGCTCGTGAGCCCGGCGCTTGCCCAGGACCAGATCACCGAATTCCGTATCGGCATCCTCGGCGGTGAAAACGCCCAGGACCGTCTCGCATCGAACGAGTGCTACCGCGCCGCGGCCGAGGAACTGCTCGGCGTGCCGGTGAAGCTCTTCACCCCCGCCGATTACGACGGCGTCATCCAGGGCCTCTTGGGCGGCACCATCGACATGGCCTGGCTCGGGGCGTCGGGCTATGCCAAGACCTACCTGACCGACCCCGAGGCTGTCGAGCCGATCATGGTCAAGACCAACATGGACAAGTCCTACGGCTATCATTCCATCGGCTTTGCCCGCAAGGACAGCGGCATCACCTCGCTCGAGGACATGAAGGGCAAGGTCTTCGGCTTCGGCGATCCGAACTCGACCTCGGGCTACCTCATTCCCTCGATCGAAATCCCGCAGGAGACCGGCGCGAGCATGGAGTCGGGCGACTATTTCGGCGAGGTCAAGTTCACCGGCGGGCACGAGCAGACCATCGTCGCGGTGTTCAACGGCGACGTGGACGCCGGCGTGACCTGGGCAGACGGCATGGGTGCCTGGGAAGACGGCTACAATTCGGGCGCGCTGCGCAAGGCGGCCGATGCGGGCCTCGTGGACATGAACCAGCTGGTCGAGATCTGGAAATCGAAGCCGATCCCGGAAGGCCCGATCGTTGTGCGCAAGGCGCTGCCCGAGCGCGTCAAGATCGACATCGCCACGCTGACCGCGTCGCTGCCCTACATGGACCCCGACTGCGCCTACAACTTCATGGCGGGCGAGGCGCTCGGCTTCCAGCCGATCAACCATGACGCCTATCTCTCGATCATCGAGGCACGCAAGTCCAAGATGTAAGCCCGCGGGCTGACGAACGGGCCGGGCCTGCGCTGCGCAGGCCCGGTTTCGCATGGAAGGAAGCGGGGCATGAGCGATCTGACGGCAGGACAGGCCGGGGCGGCGCGGGTGGCCGATGTGCAGGCCGCCTACATGGCGATGACGCGGCGCAAGCGGCTCTATGGCGGGGTGATCCTGATCGTCTTCGTGGCGCTGATGGTCTCCGGCTTCCGGGTGGCCGATTCGCGCAACGCGGGCGGGTTCTGGGACGGAATCGGCAATATCTTCCAGTTCCCCTCGGAGGTTCTCGCGGAGGCGGCCGAGAAGGCCGCCAACCTTCCGGGGCTTATGCTGAAATTCTTCCCGTCGCTGATCGAGACGATCAACATCGCGGCGGCCTCGACGCTTCTGGGTGCGATCTTGGCGATCGTCCTGTCGCTTCTGTCCACGAGGGGGCTGGCGAAATGGCCGCGTCTGGTCGGGCTCTTCCGGCGTCTGATGGATATCCTGCGCGCCTTTCCGGAGATCGTCGTCGCGCTGGTGCTGATCTTCATTCTCGGCGGTGGACCGGTGCCGGCGATGATCGCCATTGCGCTGCACACGGGCGGTGCCCTGGGCAAGCTCTTTTCGGAGGTGAACGAGAACGCGTCGCTCAAGCCGGTCGAGGGGCTGCAATCGGTCGGGGCGACATGGGGCCAGCGCATGTGGCTGGGCGTGATCCCGCAGGTGGCACCGAACTATCTCAGCTACACGCTGCTGCGTTTCGAGATCAACATCCGCGCCTCGGCGATCCTCGGTTTCGTCGGGTCCGGGGGGATCGGCTATGACCTCAAGAACGCCTTCAGCTGGGGACAGGGGCGCTATGACGAGGTGGCGGCGATCTTCCTGCTGCTCTTTGCGACCATCGTCTTCTTCGACCAGGTTTCAAGCCGCTATCGCAACCAGCTGATCGGGGAGGGCGGGGCATGAGCATGGCCGAGTCGACGGGCAGCGCGTTCGACGCGCTCGGGCATTTCCGGCGCAAGCGGCTGTTTGCGCTGGCCGTTCCGGCGGTGATCCTCGCCTATTTCGTCTACATCTTCTTCGCCTTCGACATTCCCGGCCTGGCCGAGCGGGCACGGATGGACAATGCGCGCATCCTTCTCGCCGACAGCTACAGTCACAAGACCCATGTCACCCGCGACAACCGGACGGGCGGCATCACCGTCGCGGTCGAGGGCGAGGCCAAGGGCACCTGGCCTGCGGGAGAAGGCCCCGACTGGGTGCGCCTGGAGGGAGAAAACCGCGCAGTTGTCACGCTGAACGCGGGTCATGAAGTGGTGATCGACGGCAACACGCTGCGCTACGACGTTCCGGATTACGGGCTCATCACGGCAGAGGTGTCGCGGCGCGAGGGCATTCTGCTCGACCTGCCGAGCGCGGAGGTGCCGGACTGGATCAGCGCCAGCGAGGCGCGGGTGGAGCTCACCACCGAGGGCGGCCGCGTGACGCTGACCAAGGCGCGCACCGAGGTCATGCGCTATCAGTTCGGCTGGGAGCTGTTCTGGTTCACCCTGGACAGCCCGTTCCATGGCAAGAGTTTCGGCGAGCTGGTTTCCCTTGTCTTCTCGGGCGAACGGGTTGTCCCCGACAAGAGCAATCTCGCGGCCATCGCGCACGATGTCTGGACCAACAAGATGTGGCGCCATGGCGACGTGATGTGGGCCATTTTCGAGACCATTCTCATGGCCTTTCTCGGCACCATGGGCGCGGCGATCGTGGCGCTGCCGCTGGCCTTTGCGGCGGCGCGCAATTTCTCGCCCTTCATGGCCGTGCGCGGCGCGGTGCGCCGGGTTTTCGACTTCGTGCGCGGGGTGGATGCGCTCATCTGGACGATCATCCTGTCGCGCGCGTTCGGCCCCGGCCCGATGACCGGTGCGCTGGCCATCCTGATCACCGATTCGGGCAGTTTCGGCAAGCTCTTCTCGGAGGCGCTGGAGAACGTTGACCAGAAGCAGATCGAGGGTGTCGCCTCGACCGGGGCCAGACCGCTGCAACGCTACCGTTTCGGCGTTATCCCGCAGATCATGCCGGTGCTGCTGAGCCAGGTTCTCTATTACCTCGAATCGAACACGCGCAGCGCCACGATCATCGGCGCGATCACCGGCGGCGGGATCGGTCTTCTGCTGACGCAGGCGATCATCACCCAGAAGGATTGGGAAGAGGTGAGCTATTACATCGTGCTGATCCTGATTATGGTCGTGGTGATGGACACGGTTTCTGGCTGGTTGCGGCGGCGATTGATTGCCTCGGACGACAGCGGGCTTTGAGGCGGCGTGATCCGAGTATTTGAGGAACGGCGGAGCGGGGGCACCTCTTCCGCTCAGGATCCGGGAGCGCGGGATGCCGAGATTGCGGGCCGACGGGGCGGTGATCCACCCCGATTGCGAGATCACCGATTGCGAGTTCGGTGCCTTCACCGAGATCGGACGCGGGAGCCGTCTGGCGCATGTGGCGATGGGAGATTACTCCTACTGCGACCGGGTCTGCGATCTTGCCAATGCCGAGATCGGCAAGTTCGTCAACATCGCCAGTTTCGTGCGCGTGGGGGCCACGGATCATCCGCTCGACCGGGCGTCGCTCCATCATTTCCTCTATCGCTCCGCGAGTTACTGGGAGGATGCTGCGGATGACGACGCCTGGTTCGCACGGCGGCGCGCGCGCGTGGCGCGGATCGGGCACGATACCTGGATCGGGCATGCCGCTCAGGTCAAGCCCGAGATCACCGTGGGCCATGGTGCTGTCGTGGCCGCTGGTGCCGTGGTCACGCGCGATGTCGCGCCTTACATGATCGTCGCCGGTGTCCCGGCGGCACCGCTTCGGCCGCGGCTTGCGCCCGACCTGGCCGAGCGGATGATGGCGCTGGCGTGGTGGGACTGGGGTCATGCGCGGCTGCGCGCGGCGCTTGGCGATTTCCGGACCCTTTCGGCGGCGGATTTTCTCGAGAAATACGAATAGATAAAGAGCGGCCCGGGGACCGCCCTTCTTGATACTGAAAACGCGCTTGGAAAAGGGACTGGCAATGCGCCTTCGGTAGTCCCTGTCTGTGACACGGTTATGACGCGACCGTGATCATTCGGTATCGAGCGTGAGCGTGATCCGGTCGCCCGCGAACCAGGCCCGCCCGTATTCTACCGGCCGCCGGTCGGTGTCCACATTGATCGCGATCGTGCGCAGGATCGGGGCACCGGGGGTGATCCGCAGGTGGCGTGCCTGGGTGGGTGTGGCGAGTTTCGCCGTCACGCGGGTCGAGGCGCGGGTATAGTCGGGCAGGCCGCATTCGGACAGGGCGGCGGTGACGGAGGTCAGTCGCCGCAGAGTCTCGGGCAGGGCCGGGAAACGCTCGGCGGGAAAGGTGCTCTGGAAGAGCGAGAGCGGCACGCCATCGGCATAGGACAGCCCGTCGCAGACATGAACCGCCGCACCTCGCGCAAGGCCAAGCGCCTCGGCCTCACGCGCGCTGGCGGCGCGGGTTTCGACCGCGAGGATCTCGCGCGCCGGGGTGCGGCCCGCGGCGCGCAGGTTGCGGTGAAAACGCACGCGCCTGCCGATGGGATAGTCTGTCGGGGCATCCGCGACAAAGGCCCCGGCCCCGCGCCTTGTGTAGATCGTGCCCGCCTCGCTGAGTGCGCCGAGCGCGCGGCGCACCGTGTGGCGATTGACGCAGAACCGTGCGGCAAGCGCGGCCTCGGTGGGCAGCTTGTCGCCGGGACGGTAACGCCCCGCGGCGATGTCGCCGCGCAGGCTGTCATGGATGGTGCGCCAGAGCGGATCGGGGGTCATGTCACGGAAGTTTCACGTCGGGCCGGCTTGTCCGGAGGGTCGGGATCGGGTATTCATTTGTCTAGTTGTATAGGGCTTCCGATAAATCGACAAGGTGGCAGGTGGGCACGGATCTGGATCGGGCCGGATGGATGGGGCTGCTGGCCCGCGCGAAGGCCGCAGATCTGGCGCGGCTGGTGGCCGGGCTGGGCACGCTGCCCGCCCATGACTGGCTGCGCCCGCCCGAGACCGGCACGGTGATGGTGCGGGGCCGCGCCGGGGGCACCGGCGCACCCTTCAACCTGGGCGAGATGACGGTGACGCGCTGCGCGCTGCGGCTCGGGGATGGCACTGTCGGGCATGGCCATGTGCAGGGGCGCGACAAGGGGCAGGCGCGCGATGCGGCGCTGGTCGATGCGCTGATGCAGGGCGCGCGCGCGGCAGAGGTCCGCACCGGGGTGCTTGCGCCGCTGATGGAGGCAGAGGCGGCGCGGCGCGCGGTGCGCGCGCGCAAGGCGGCAGCAACGAAGGTGGAGTTCTTCACCATGGTGCGGGGAGAGGACTGATGCAGAAGGCGGAGGCGCTGTCCGGCGGGTTTGCCGAGGCCCCGGTCGAGGGCGCGCGGGCCTTTCGCGCGGTCATGCAGGCGCTGGCGCGGCCCGGCCGGATCGAGCGGCTTGCGGGCGCGCGGCCGCCCGCGCCGATGTCCGTGGCGGCGGGGGTGGTGGCGCTGACGCTCTGCGACCCGGACACGCCGGTGTATCTGGCGGGCGCGCTCGATTGCGCGGCGCTGCGCGACTGGCTTGCCTTCCATACCGGCGCGCCGGTGTCCGGACGGGAGGCGGCGGTCTTTGCCTTCGGCACATGGGAGGCGCTCCTGCCGCTCGAGGGCTATGCGGTTGGCACGCCGGACTACCCGGACCGCTCGGCCACGCTCGTCGTCGAGACGGAGCGGCTGGAGGCGGCGGGCGCGCGGCTCGAGGGGCCCGGGATTGCCGGGACGGCGGCGCTTTCCCTGCCGGAGGTGGCGGCGTTTCGCGCCAATGCGGCGCATTTCCCGATGGGGCTCGACTTCCTGTTCTGCTGCGGGGACCGGCTGGCCGCCCTGCCGCGCAGCACGCGCGTGGAGGCGGGCTGATGTATGTGGCGGTCAAGGGCGGCGAGCGGGCCATCGCGGCGGCGCATGACTGGCTCGCCGAGGAGCGGCGCGGCGCGCGCGAGGTGCCCGACCTGGGCGTGGCGCAGATCCGCGAACAGATGAGCCTTGCCGTCAACCGGGTGATGGCCGAGGGATCGCTCTATGATCCCGACCTTGCGGCGCTGGCGATCAAGCAGGCGCGCGGCGACCTGATCGAGGCGGTCTTCCTGATCCGCGCCTACCGGACCACCTTGCCGCGCTTCGGCGCGTCGCGGCCGGTGGACACGGGTGCGATGCGCTGCGAGCGGCGGATCTCGGCCACGTTCAAGGATGCGCCGGGCGGACAGGTGCTTGGCCCCACCTTCGATTACACGCACCGCTTGCTGGATTTCGCGCTGGCCGCCGAGGGGGAAGGGCCCGCCCCCGCCCCCGAGGCCCCGGCGCAGGGCGGCGCGGTGCCGCATGTGGCGGGGTTTCTTGGCCGCGAGGGGCTTCTTCAGGATGAGCCGCCGGTCGAAGACCTGCCGCCGGACCTGACGCGCGCGCCGATGGAATTGCCCACCTGCCGCGCGCTGCGGCTTCAGGCGCTGGCGCGGGGCGACGAGGGGTTCCTGCTGGGCCTCGCCTATTCGACGCAGCGCGGCTATGCGCGCAACCACGCCTTTGTCGGAGAACTGCGCATCGGCGCGGTGACGGTCGAGATGGAGATCCCCGAACTGGGCTTTGCCATCGATCTGGGCGAGGTGGTGCTGACCGAATGCGAGACGGTCAACCAGTTCACCGGCTCGAAATCCGAGCCGCCGCAATTCACCCGAGGCTACGGGCTGGTCTTCGGACAGACCGAGCGCAAGGCCATCGCCATGGCGCTGGTGGATCGCGCGCTGCGCTGGCGTGAGCTGGACGAGGAGGATCAGGGCGCGCCCGCGCAGGACGAGGAATTCGTGCTGATGCATTGCGACAACATCCAGGCCACCGGGTTTCTCGAACATATCAAGCTGCCGCATTACGTCGATTTCCAGAGCGAGCTTGAGTTGATCCGCAAGCTGCGCCGCGAGGCCGTCGCGGGGCGGGAGGCGGCGGAATGAGTATTTGTGGCAAGATGAAGCCGGGGGCGGGGCTGGTTGTCTTCGACATCGGCAACGTTCTGCTCCGGTGGGAGCCGAGGGCGGCCTTTCGTCATGCGTTGGCCAGCGATGCCGAGATCGACGCGCTGTTCGGCGAGGTGGGGTTTTACGACTGGAACTACGCCAATGACCGGGGCCGGAGCCGGGCCGAGGCGGTGGCCGCGATCGCCGCGCGCTGGCCGGAGCATGCCGACCTGATGGCGGGTTACTTCGACCGCTTCGCCGAGACCATCCGCGCGCGGATCGAGGGTACATGGGAGATTGCCGAGGCGCTGCGCGCGCGCGGGCTGCGTCTCTGGGCGCTGACGAATTTCGCCGCCGAGACCTGGCCCGAGGCGCTGCGGCTGCATCCCGGTCTCGGCGAGATGTTCGAGGGGATCGTGGTCTCGGGCCACGAGGGGATGGTCAAGCCCGAGCCGGAGATCTTCGCCCTGCTCTGCGCGCGCGCGGGCGTGGCCCCCGAGGCGTGCTATTTCACCGATGACAGCGCCGCCAACGTGGCGGGGGCGCGGGCGGCGGGCTGGCAGGCGCATCTCTTCGAGGGGCCCGAGGGGCTGCGCGCGGCGCTGATCGACAGGGGGCTTCTGTGACCGATTACAATTTCGCCTATCTCGACGAGCAGACCAAGCGGATGATCCGCCGCGCGATCCTCAAGGCGCTGGCCATTCCCGGCTATCAGGTGCCTTTCGCCAGCCGCGAGATGCCGATGCCCTATGGCTGGGGCACCGGAGGCGTGCAGGTGACGGCGGCCTGCCTCACCCCCGAGGACCGGCTCAAGGTGATCGACCAGGGGGCCGACGACACCACGAATGCCGTCTCGATCCGCAAGTTCTTCGAGAAGACGGCGGGCGTGGCCACGACCGAGGAGACGGCGCGCGCGAGTCTCATCCAGACCCGCCACCGCATCCCCGAGACGCCGCTCACCGAGGATCAGATCCTGGTCTACCAGGTGCCGATCCCCGAACCGCTGCGATTCCTCGAACCGCGCGAGACCGAGACGCGCAAGATGCACGCGCTCGAGGAATACGGTCTCATGCATGTCAAGCTCTACGAGGATATCAGCCGCCACGGCGCGATTGCGACCGCCTATGCCTATCCCGTGCGGGTCGAGGGGCGCTATGTGATGGACCCGTCGCCGATCCCGAAATTCGACAACCCCAAGCTCTCGGACTGTCCGGCGATCCAGCTTTTCGGGGCCGGACGCGAGCAGCGGATCTATGCGCTGCCGCCCTGGACGAAGGTGGTGAGTCTCGATTTCGAGGATCACCCGTTCGAGCCCGCGAAGGCGGATGCGCCCTGCGCGCTCTGCGGGTCGGAGACAAGCTATCTCGACGAGGTGATCGTCGATGACGCGGGCGGGCGGATCTTCGTCTGTTCGGACACCGATCATTGCCGGGCGCGGCGCGCGGCGGGGCATCGGGGTGCCGAGGGCGCGCCCTATGAGGAGGCGGGCGCATGAGGCCGCTTCTGGAAGTGCGCGAGGTGACGAGGTTCTACGGCGCGCGGCGTGGCTGCGAGGGGGTGAGCTTCGATCTCTGGCCCGGCGAGGTGATGGGCGTGGTGGGCGAGAGCGGCTCGGGCAAGTCCACGCTGCTGGCCTGCCTCTCGGGGCAGATGGTGCCCGACCGGGGCGCGGTGATCTACGACACACGCGATCGCGGGCCGGTGGACACGCTGGCCATGTCCGAACCCGAGCGGCGGATGCTGATGCGCACCGACTGGGCGCTGGTGCACCAGAACCCGCGCGACGGGCTGCGCATGAGCGTCTCGGCGGGGGGCAACGTGGGCGAGCGGCTGATGGCCGTGGGGGCGCGGCATTACGGCGATATCCGGGCGCGGGCGGTGGACTGGCTCGGCCGGGTGGAGATCGCCGCCGACCGGGTGGACGACCGCCCCACGGCCTTTTCCGGCGGGATGCAGCAGCGGCTCCAGATCGCGCGCAACCTTGTGACCGGCCCGCGCCTTGTGTTCATGGACGAGCCGACCGGGGGGCTCGATGTCAGCGTGCAGGCGCGGCTTCTGGATCTTCTGCGCGGGCTGGTGCGGGAGATGGGGCTCTCGGCGATCATCGTCACGCATGATCTTGCCGTGGTGCGGCTTCTGGCCGACCGGCTGATGGTGATGAAGGATGGCCGCGTGGTCGAGGCGGGGCTGACCGACCAGGTGCTCGACGACCCGCAACACGGCTACACGCAGCTTCTCGTGAGTTCGGTGTTGCAGGTCTAGGGGGCAGGATGACAGGAGGAGACCGTCCATGATCACCGCTTATGCGCGCGACGGTGAGGGGCTGCGCGCCCTGCCGAACGGAGAGGCCACAGCGCCCATCTGGATCGACCTGTTCCAGCCCGACGGCGACGAGTTGGCGCTTGTCTCCGGGCGCACCGGGATCGACCTTCCCACCAGGGCCGACCAGGAGGAGATCGAGCCGTCGAGCCGACTTTACACCGACGGTCCGACCGGCTTCATGACGGCTACTCTGCCGGTGGGGTCGGACGGGCCGGAGCCGGGCTTCGCCCCCGTCACCTTCGTGCTCACGCCGAACACGCTCGTGACGCTGCGCTATGCAACACCGATGCCGTTCCAGACCTACCCCGACCGCGCCGATCAGGCACCGATGCCGCCCGATACGCCGCAGGGGGTTCTGCTTGGACTGATCGACGAGATCGTGGACCGCATCGCCGATCTGCTCGAGCGCACCAGCGGCGAGATCGATCAGCAGTCGCGCGCCATCTTCGCGCAGCCGCGCAAGGGCGAGGTGCGCTCGGACGATTTCGAGCGTGCGCTGACGACGATCGGCGGCAGGGCGGACTACGTTTCGCGGCTGCGCGCCTGCCTCGTCTCGCTCGAGCGCATGCTGGGCTTTCTGGCGCAGCGCCTGCAATCCGCGGCCACCGGCGGCAGTGCGGACAAGGCCGGGCGGGAGGCGTCGCGCGCGGCGCTGAAGACGCAGCAGCGCGACGTCGCCGCGCTGACCCAGCACTCGGATGCGTTGACTCAGCAGACGACGCTGCTGCTCGATGCCACGCTCGGGCTGATCAACATCGAGCAGGCCAAGATCATCAAGATTTTCTCGGTGGTGGCCTTCGTGATGCTGCCGCCGACGCTGATCGCCTCGATCTACGGGATGAACTTCGAGCACATGCCGGAACTGGGCTGGCGGTTCGGCTACCCGGCGGCGCTCGGCGGCATGGTGGTTTCGGCCGTGCTGCCCTATCTCTATTTCAAGCGAAAGGGGTGGCTGTGAGCGGAGAAGCGACGGCCCTGACACCTGTCATCTCCCTGTGCGACGTTGCCAAGAGCTTTACCCTGCACAATCAGGGCGGTGCGGTGATCCCGGTGATGGCGGGGGCCACGCTCCGGGTTGCGCCGGGCGAATGCGTGGCGCTCACCGGCCCCTCGGGCGCGGGAAAATCGACGCTCATGCGCATGATCTACGGCAATTACCGCGCCAGCGGCGGCCGCATCCTGGTGGGCGGGCTCGACGTTGCACAAGCCGCCCCGCGCGAGATCATCGCGCTGCGACGCGACACGCTCGGCTATGTCAGCCAGTTCCTGCGGGTGGTGCCGCGCGTGCCCACGATCGAGGTGGTGGCCGAGCCGCTTCGCGTGCTGGGCGTGGCGCGCGACACGGCAGAGGCGCGCGCCAAGGCGTTGCTTTCGCGGCTCAACATTCCCGAACGGCTCTGGTCGCTCAGCCCCACGACCTTTTCGGGCGGCGAGCAGCAGCGGGTGAACATCGCGCGCGGCTTTGCCCATGCCTATCCCGCGCTCCTGCTCGACGAGCCGACGGCAAGCCTCGATGCCGGAAACCGCGAGGCGGTGCTGCGGCTCATCGAGGAGGCCAAGGCGCGGGGCGCGGCGATCCTGGGCATCTTTCACGACGAGGGCGCGCGCGCCCGGGTCTGCGACAGGGAGGTGGACGTGTCGGATTTCGCGGCAGGGGCAGCGGCATGAAGCGCGGGCGGTTCATCGCCGTGGTCGGCCCTTCGGGCGTGGGCAAGGACACGCTCATGCGGGCGATGGCGGCGGCCCGGCCCGGCCTGCGTCGTGCGCGCCGGGTGATCACCCGCCCCCCCGATCCGCTGGGAGAGGGGCACGAGGCGGTCAGCGAGGCGGAATTCGAGGCCCGGCTCAAGGATGGCGGCTTTGCGCTGCACTGGCGGGCGCACGGGCTGCGCTATGGCGTGCCGGTGGGGATCAAGATGGACCTTGTCCAGGGCCGCGATCTGCTGGTCAATCTCTCGCGCACCGTGCTGGCACAGGCGCAGGCGCTGTTCCAGCCCTTTCTGGTGCTGCACCTGACCGTCGATCCCGACATTCTGGCGGCGCGGCTCGCGGAACGGGGGCGCGAAAGCGCCAGGGACATCGCCGAGCGGCTTGACGGCGCGGACCTGACGCTTCCCGAGGGGGTCGGGCCGGTCGTCACGATCGACACGGCCGCGCCGCCGGAGCGGCTGGCCCGGGCGGCGCTCAAGGCGCTCTACGCGGTCAGGGTGTGACGGTGGATCAGGTGAAACCGTCCCTGCGGGTCCTCTCCCAGGAGCGAGAGCGCGTCGATCACGAAGGGGCGCGGCAGGATCGGCGCGAGACGCGGCGCGAGCGCGGCCTGCACCGCCGCGAGCGTGTCGGTTGGCAGATCGCCGGTGAGGGTGATGTGGAAGCGGAAGGCGTCCATCACGTAAGGATAGCCCCAGGCGCGCAGGTTGGCCTCTTGCGCCCGGGTGAGGGGCCTCGCGCGGCGGCGGGCCAGTTCGGCCTCGGTCAGGGGGGCGCGGAAGGGATCGAAGGCGCGCACCGTGGCGGCGGCAAGCGCGTTGAGCGCGCCCTCGTCGCCCTCGGGCCGCAGGGCGATGAAACGGCCCAGCCGCGCGAGGCCGAGCCCGTCCAGCACGGCCGGGGCATGATCCGCGCAGAATGCGGCAAGCGCCTCGGAGAGCGCCGCTCCGGTCTGACCGGGGGCAAGGCGGAAGGGCGGTTTCATCGTCGCGTGCAGCCCGTATCTTCGGGGCGTGGCGGTGATCTCGGCCACGGGCAGATCGAGCGCGGGATGCGGGCAGGGCGCGCCGCGCACCGGGTCCCAGCCGAGCCAGGCCGCGCCGAAATCGGCCAGCGGTCCCGGCGCGGGTGTGAAGTAGATGGCGTAACGGGCGAAGGACATCGGGCGTTTCTCCAGCGATGCGGAAAGGCATGAGCGCGACATGACAGAAGAGACCATCCTGGCCAATGCGGAAATCGTCCTGCCCGGAGAGGTTCGGCGCGGATCGGTGGTGCTGCGCGGGGGCCGGATCGCCGATCTGGCCGAGGGGGCGGGCGTGCCGACAGGCGCGGTGGATTGCGGTGGCGATCTGGTCATGCCGGGCATGGTCGAGCTGCACACCGACAACCTTGAGCGTCACATCGAGCCGCGCCCCTCGGTGCACTGGCCCCATGAGGCGGCGATCCTTGCCCATGACGCCGAGCTTGCCGGTGTCGGGATCACCACCGTCTTCGACGCGATGCGCGTGGGCTCCGTGACCACGGGCATCGGCAAGTATGACAAATACGCGCGCGACCTGGCGACCGAGCTTCTGGCCCTGCGCGCGGCGCAGGCGCTCAGGATCAGTCACTTCCTGCATCTGCGCGCCGAGCTCTGTTCCGAGACGCTCGAGGCCGAGATGGCCGCCTTCGGCCCCGAGGACCGGGTGGGGCTGGTGAGCCTGATGGATCACACGCCCGGGCAGCGGCAGTTCCGCGACATTTCCAAGCTCGAAACCTATGTGAAGGGCAAGCACGGCCTCAGCGATGCCGAGTTCGCCGCCCATGTGGCGCAGCTTCGCAGCTTGCGCGACGCGCATGGCGCGCGGCACGAGGCGGCGGCGGTGGCTCATGCGCGCCGCTATGGCGCGGTGCTGGCAAGTCATGACGACACCACCGCCGAACAGGTGGCGGTCTCGCAGGGCCATGGCGTCGGGATCGCGGAGTTTCCGACGACCGTGGAGGCGGCGCGCGCCTGTCACGCGGCGGGGATCAAGGTGATCATGGGCGCGCCGAACCTCATCCGGGGGGGATCCCATTCCGGCAACGTGGCGGCGCAGGATCTGGCCGATCTGGGCCTTCTGGACATCCTCTCGTCGGATTACGTGCCCTCGGCGCTGCTTCTGGCGGCGGTGCGTCTGGGGCGGCACTGGGGCGACATGGCGCGCGGGCTGGCCACCGTGACCGAGGCCCCGGCGCGCGCCGTGGGGCTGACGGACCGGGGCCGGATCGCGCCGGGCGCGCGCGCGGACGTGATCCGCGTGACGCTGCGGGCGGAGGTGCCGGTCCTGCGCGGTGTGTGGTCGCAGGGGGTGCGGGTGGCCTGAGAGGGGGCTTTGACAAGGCCCGGACCGGGGCGCATAACCGGCCACGAGTCAGACCCGGAGGCCCCATGACAACGCCGCTTTTCGATCTTGCCACCCCGCCGCTCGTGCCCGTCGAGGGGGGCGAGAGGGGCTATCCGGTGCGGCGCATCTTCTGCGTCGGGCGCAATTACGCGGCGCATGCCGCCGAGATGGGCAACGAGGTGGACCGCGAAGCCCCGTTCTATTTCACCAAGACGCCGCATGCGCTCTGCCTGAGCGGGGCGACCATTCCCTATCCGCTGGAGACGTCCGACTGTCATCACGAGATGGAATTCGTGGTGGCGCTGGGCGCACCGGCCTTCCGGGTCTCGCAGGCCGGGGCGCTGGCGGCGGTCTGGGGCTATGGCTGCGGCATCGACCTGACGCGGCGCGACCTTCAGGCGCAGGCCAAGGACAAGCGGCGGCCCTGGGATCTGGGCAAGGATTTCGAGAACGCCGCCGTCATGGGCGCGCTGACGCCGAAGGCGGCCTTCGGCGCGATCGGCGATCAGGCGATCCGCCTCTCGGTTGACGGGCGCGTGACGCAGGAGGCGCGCCTGTCCGAGATGGTCTGGTCGGTGCCAGAGATCCTGGCGCATCTGTCGCGCTTCTATCACCTCGGACCGGGGGATCTGATCTATACCGGCACGCCCGCGGGCGTCGGGCCGGTCGTGCCGGGCAACGTGCTGCGCGGCGAGATCGACGGGCTCGCACCCGTTCTGCTCACCATCGGCGAGAGGGAATAGGCGATGCGGCTGGAATCGGTGCCGGTCACGCTGTTCAGCGTGGTGATGGGGCTGTGCGGGGTCACGCTTGCCCTGCGCGCGGGAGAAACGGCGGCGGGGCTCACGGATCTGGCCTCGGGCGCGGCGCATCTGCTGACGCTTGCAGTGTTTGTCGTGGTGGCGCTGGCCTATGCGGCCAAGGCGCTGCGCCATCCGCAGGCGGTGGCGAGGGAATGGGCGAACCCGGTGAGCCTTGCCTTCTTTCCCGCCATTTCCATCGCGCTGCTGCTCTTTGCCATCGTCATGATGGGGCCCGCGCCGGGGATCGCGCGCATTCTCTGGCTTCTCGCGGTGCCGTTGCAGCTTGTGCTTACGCTTGCGGTCATTTCGGGCTGGATCGGGACGCGCGCCTTTCAGCACGGGCATCTCACGCCCGCCTGGTTCATCCCCGCCGTGGGCAACGTGATCGTGGCCATCGCGGGCGTGCCGCTGGGCTATGTCGATCTGAGCTGGTTCTTCACCTCGGTCGGGCTCATCTTCTGGGTGGTGCTGCTGACGCTGGTGATGAACCGGCTGATCTTTCACGATCCGCTGCCGGAGCGGCTGCAACCGACGCTGGTCATCCTGATCGCGCCGCCTGCGGTGGGCTATCTGGCCTGGGTGTCGCTGGTGGGCGGGGTCGATCCGTTTGCGCGGGTGCTGCTCGACGGTGCCTATTTCTTTCTTCTGGTCGTTGCGGTGCAGGTGCCGCGGCTTCTGCGCCTGCCGTTCTCGCTGGCGCATTGGGCGCTCAGCTTTCCGCTTGCGGCGGTGACGGTGGCAAGCTTCGCCCATGCCGAGGCGCTCGGTTCTCAGGGGCATCGGCTGATCGGTTTCGCGCTGCTGCTCGTGCTCCTGGCGGTCATCGCGGGGCTGATCTGGCGCACCGCACAGGCGATGCGGCGCGGGGTGCTGTTCGGGTCTTGAGCGCGGGTCACGAGACGGCCCGCGCCACGATCTCGGGGTGGCGGGCGATGACACGGACATAGGCCACGGCGAAATCAGGAGCGGTGACACGCGCCTGTTCCCAGTCGCGCAGCGTGCCGACGGGCACATGAAACCGCGCCGCAAACTCAGGTTGCGACAGGCCCAGCCCGGTGCGCGTCATTCGGATAAGGCGCGCCCGCTGCGCCCGCTCCATCGCCTCGGGTGTTGCATCGAAATCCTTCGGGTCGTCCGGATCAGCCGCCAGTGCGATAGGCTCTTTCTTCACCTGCGTTGCTCCTTCTCACAGACAGGAACCGCGGCATCCCTCCGCGCCAGACGGAAACACCCGTGAAAAGCTTGTCTCCGACTTCGCCACCACCTTGAACCGGTCCTCCTTGTCCTGCGGGCGGATCGAGGGGATCACGAGATGGTTGTCATCCTCGAAAATGCGCGCCCCGAAGGCGAGAGAAAGGCCATGCTTCGCGCGGTTGATGACGTCCTTGGCCGGATCGAAGCTTGGTTCCATTCAATCAGATATTACGGGATTTCCGTATCTCGCGCAAGCGAAACATACGGAAATCCCGCATACCTCGTCAGAGGCTCGCGTCGAGCGCGGCGAGCACGGCGTCGCCCATGGCCGAGGTCGAGACCGGCGTGCCACCTTCGGGGCCCATCAGATCGGCGGTGCGCACGCCTTGGGCCAGCACGTTTTCCACCGCCTTTTCGACGCGCGCAGCCTCCTCGCCCAGGTCGAAGGAATAGCGCAGCGCCATGGCGAAGCTGAGGATGCAGGCGATCGGGTTGGCCTTGCCCTGACCGGCAATGTCGGGGGCCGAGCCGTGGACCGGCTCGTAGAGCGCCTTGGGCCGTCCATTGGCCATCGGTGCCCCGAGCGAGGCGGAGGGCAGCATGCCGAGGCTGCCGGTGAGCATCGCCGCGATGTCCGACAGGAGATCGCCGAAGAGGTTGTCGGTCACGATCACGTCGAACTGCTTGGGCCAGCGGGTGAGCTGCATGGCGCCCGCGTCGGCATACATGTGGCTGAGCTCCACATCGGGATAGTCCGCCTGATGCACCTCGGTCACCACCTCGCGCCAGAGCACGCCGGATTCCATCACATTGGCCTTTTCCATCGAGCAGACCTTGTTGCCGCGCTTGCGCGCCAGTTCGAAGGCCGAACGCGCCACGCGCGCGATCTCGCTCTCGGTATAGCGCTGCGTGTTGATGCCGATACGCTCGTTGCCCTCGCGGAAGATGCCGCGCGGCTCTCCGAAATAGACGCCGGAGGTCAGTTCGCGCACGATCATGATGTCGAGCCCGGCGACCACCTCGCGCTTGAGCGACGAGAAATCCGCCAGCGCGTCGAAGCATTGCGCCGGGCGCAGGTTGGCGAAAAGGTCCATCTCCTTGCGCAGGCGCAGAAGGCCGCGCTCGGGCTTCACGCTGAAATCGAGCGCGTCGTATTGCGGGCCGCCCACGGCACCAAGAAGCACCGCGTCCACCGCCTGCGCACGCGCCATGGTATCGTCATGCAGAGGCGTGCCGTGCGCGTCATAGGCGCAGCCGCCCACCAGATCCTCGCTCACGTCGAAGACGATGCCGCGGCGGGTGCCGAACCAGTCGATGATGCGGCGCACCTCGGCCATGACTTCGGGGCCGATCCCGTCACCGGGCAGGATGAGAAGCGAGGGGTTGGGCATGGGGTCTGTCCTCTTGGGATGCGATTGCGGGATGGCCTATCGTCCGGGCCGGGCGGGGTCAAGAAAGGGCGCGCTCAGTCAAGCGCCAGATCGACCCAGACAAGGCGGTGCGGCCCGGTGAGATCGTCCCGGGAGGCGGGATGAACCCCCGCGCCGACGACCGTGAGATCGGCGGAGGGCAACAGGTAGCTCACTCGCAGCGGCCCGGTCTGCGGCCAGCGGGCGGTGGCGCGGCCGGGCAGGGGGTCTTGCAGGCGCGGATCGGCCAGCAGCGCGCGGATCGCGTCATGCCGTCCCTCGCCGCGCCCGGGGTCCAGATTGGCCACGCCCGCGATCACGAAGGGCGGGGCGGGTGCCGGCCCGAAGCGGCCGTCGAGAATGTGCTGCCACAGCACGATCTCGTCGGCATTGCGCCGCCCGTTGCGGTCCTCCGGCCCGTCAAAGACCGGCGGGGCGGCATGAAAGGCAAGGATCGTCAGCCGCCCGGCGGGGGTTTCGACCGGCACCGCCCAATGCCCGACCGAGGACAGGCGTTGCACCGCCTGAGCCTCCTCCGACGGGAAGGGGCGGCCATCCGCCTCCGGCAAGAGCGCACCGGGCAGGTCGCGCCAGAGCAGCGCGCTCCAGTCGCGCGCCGCCTCCGTGGCGATGGGAAAGCGCGACAGGAGCGCCATGCCCCCCTGCCCGGAGAAGGCCCCGTAGCCCTGCGCGTCGCCCGGCCCGCCGCGCCGCCCGTCGCCGTCCATGTCGAGCCCGGTGGGCCAGCCGCTGTTGGGTCGCAGCGCAAAGAGATGTGGATAATGCGGCCCGTCCCGCGCGATCCGGTCGCGCAGCGTGGCGAGCGTGATCAGGTCGTGATCATGGTCCACACCATGAACAAGAAGAACATCGGGTGCCACCTTGGCCAGCGCCGCCGTGATGGCGTCCAGGCGCGGCTCCGCGTCGCGCCGGATGTCGCGCAGCAGAAGTCCGGGGCCGGGACGGGCAAGCGCCAGGTTCCATGTCGCCACGCGCAGGGTCTCGGCGCGGGCGGGCAGGGCAAGCGCCAGAAGCAGCAGGCAAAGCCCGCTCAGGCGCGCTGCGTGCGTTCGGGGGCGGGTGCCTGATCCTTGGCCGCGTAGGTGCGGCGGCGCTTGTCGTCGATCATCGTCGCCACCCGGTTCATGGCGATGCCGCGCATCAGGAGGCTTGCGGGAAGAAAGGCCCATGCCGTCACCGTCCAGATCAGGGTATGCGGGTTCGCGACCGAGACCGGGTCGTAAAGCCCCGAGATGACCTTGACGATGGCAGGAATGAGGAAGGGGAGCAAGAAGCCGAGAACGGTGTTCAGCCCCGCGTCGCGCCGGAGCCGGAGCAGCACGTCGCCGCCGCCGGTGGGATCGAAGAGCGGCAGGTTGACCCACACGTTGAAGCCGCCGGAGCGGTTCGGCCAGTGGAAGAAGCGCACGATCACGAGAAAGATCACGATCATGAGCAGCGACGCGCCATAGGCCACGCCCGCTGCGCGCCGCATGTCCATGATCAGCGCGTGGTCGGCGTCGGGTGGCAGGATCAGCACCATCAGCCGGACCGGCGAATAGGGGAAATCCACCGCCGCTCCGAGCAGGTCGGCGATCCGCGTGAGCGCCTCCGAGACGCCGCTCGTGACGACCTGGCCGCGCGTGATGAGCGACAGGGTGACGAGGATGCCGAGCAGCGTCAGGAACTTGAGCCGGTTGTAGGGCGGTGCGAAGCGGAACTCCACGATGGATGGATAGCGCGTATTGTACTCCACGAAGGTCAGGATGCCGCCGACAAGCGCCAGAACCATCACCATCTGGATCGTGTCCGGATCGGTATAGGGCACGAGCAGCGCGGGCGTGGTCACCATCATGACCATCAGAAGCGCGCGTGCGATCACGCCGGGGGTGTGAGGTCCCACTGCCTGTTCCCTCTCTCATAACGGACGGGCGCGATGCGTTGCCGAGCCCTTGTTCCATTCTGATCCCGCGAATTGTGGCGGGGTGCCTCAAAGCTGCCCGATTTTTGCCCTCTTTCCCATGATGCCGCAAGCAACGGTTCAAGGTAACGAAAGATATTGGGCGATTTCAGGGCCAAACTGGTGCAGGAATGCATCATCGCGCAGGCTAAATTCTGGCACAACGCGATGAGATATCAATATCTTGTGGTGATGCGCGCGCGGGCCTCAATAAACGCGCGCGCCCGGACCAGGCTCAGACCCAGGGGCGCGCCTGCGCCGCCTGCACCTCGAAGCTGTCGATGGCCGCCGCCTTTTCCAGCGTCAGGCCGATATCGTCGAGCCCCTCGAGCAGGCAATGCTTCTTGAACGGGTCCACCTCGAAGGCGAACACCTCTCCCTCGGAGGTCGAGACGGTCTGCGCCTCGAGATCCACCTCGATCCGGGCATTGGCACCCTTTTCGGCCTCTTTCATCAGCAGGTCCACCTGCTCTTGCGGCAGGGCGATGGGCAGGATGCCGTTCTTGAAGCAGTTGTTGTAGAAGATATCGGCGAAGGACGGCGCGATGATGCAGCGGATGCCGAAATCCTTGATCGCCCAGGGGGCGTGCTCGCGGCTTGACCCGCAGCCGAAATTGTCACCTGCGACGAGGATCTGCGCGTCGCGGTATTGCGGCCTGTTGAGCACGAAATCGGGGATCTCGTTGCCCGCCTCGTCATAGCGCATTTCGTCGAAGAGATTGACGCCCAGCCCCGAGCGCTTGATCGTCTTGAGGAACTGCTTGGGGATGATCATGTCGGTATCGACATTGATCAAGGGCAGCGGCGCGGCGATGCCGCTGAGTTTGGTGAATTTTTCCATCTTTCGTCCTCTTCTGGATCGCGGGGTCATCCCCACGAGGATGAATCCCTCGGCAGGGCGTTGTGCGGGTCGTAGACGGCCACGTCGCCGGGGCCGAGCAATTCCGGGAAGACCGCGAGGTTCACGCCCTCCGCCCGCCGGGTGGAGGGGAAGCGGATCGCCTTGTGCTGCGCCGCCATCGCCGCGTCGCCGCAGAGCCAGGAGGCAGGCGTCTTGCGCTGCACGCGCGCGATCAGCTTCCACGGGCAGGCCCAGCCGCTCCAGGGCGCGGGCAATTCGGCCTCGCCGGTCAGGTCCACCGCGCGGAAGGGTCCCGCCACATAGGCGGCAAGCGTGACCGGGGTGATCACGGGCATGTCCTGCCGGTACTCCTCGATTGCCGTCAATGGGTCCTCCGACAGATAGAGCGCCTCGATGCCGGGGCGGTTGAAGCGACCGCCGCGCTGTGCCGCCCCCGCCCCGCTGAGCGGCGCGTGGGCCCATTTCGGGGTGAGCACCCGAAACAGCACGGTTCCGGCACCGATGTCGCAGAGCCTATCCAAGGGCCCCGGCTTCGACATCGTCGAGATAGGCGCTCACCGCCGCGATATGCCCGTCGGCCACCAGTTCCTGCGGCGTCGCCCCGCCGTAATCCGCCAGCGACTGGTTGCGGAACCAGTAGAGCGCGCGTTCGCGGCTGCCGAGCATGGTTTCGGCGCGGTCCATGATGCGGGCGAGATCGCGCAGCTTGCTCTGCAACGCCTCCGAGCGCGGATTGCGCAGGGTGTTGCGGTGCAGGTCCATCAGGCGCGACAGGCCGCTCAGGCTCGTCTCGAGCTGTTCGGACATGAGCCGCGGCGAGATATAGGTCGCATCAGGCTCGCGGATACGTTCGTGAAAGGATGAGATCATCGCTGCCTCCTTGATGGTCGGGCTTGTCTGCACAGAAATATGCACACGATCCCGCCCATGTTCAAGTCACATCATCTCCCTCACATCCGTGAGCCGCCCGGTCACCGCCGCCGCCGCCGCCATGGCGGGGCTCATCAGGTGGGTGCGCCCGCCGCGGCCCTGGCGGCCCTCGAAATTGCGGTTGGAGGTGGCCGCGCAGCGCTCGCCGGGGCTGAGCTGATCGGGGTTCATGGCAAGGCACATGGAACAGCCCGCAAGCCGCCACTCGAACCCGGCCTCCCTGAAGATGTCGGCAAGCCCCTCCTCCTCCGCCTGTGCGCGCACGAGGCCCGATCCGGGCACGACCATGGCGCGCTTGACCTTGATCTTGCGGCCCTTGAGGATCTCGGCCGCGGCGCGCAGATCCTCGATCCGGCCATTGGTGCAGGAGCCGATGAAGACGGTGTCGATCTCGACCTCGCTCAGCTTCTGCCCGGGACGGAGCCCCATGTAGTCGAGCGCGCGCCGTGCCGCCTCGACCTTGCCTCCCTTGAACTCCGTCGGGTCCGGCACGCTGGCGGTGATGGGAAGGACATCCTCGGGCGAGGTGCCCCAGGTCACGACCGGCGCGATATCCTCGGCCCGGAGCGTCACCACCTTGTCCCAATGCGCGCCCTCGTCGGAATAGAGCGTCTTCCACCAGGCCATCGCGGCCTCCCATTGCGCGCCTTTCGGCGCGTGGGGGCGGCCCTTGATGTACTCAAACGTCTTCTCGTCGGGCGCGATGAGGCCCGCGCGCGCGCCGCCCTCGATCGCCATGTTGCAGACGGTCATGCGGCCTTCCATCGACAGCGAGCGGATGGCCTCGCCGCAATATTCGATCACATGGCCGGTGCCGCCCGCCGTGCCGGTGGCACCGATCACCGAAAGCGTGATGTCCTTGGCGGTCACACCGGGGGCAAGTTTGCCGGTGATCTCGACCTTCATGTTCTTGGCCCGACGCTGGATCAGCGTCTGGGTGGCCAGCACATGCTCCACCTCCGAGGTGCCGATGCCATGGGCGAGCGCGCCGAAGGCGCCGTGGGTGGCGGTGTGGCTGTCGCCGCAGACCACGGTCATGCCCGGCAGGGTCCAGCCCTGTTCGGGGCCGACGATATGCACGATCCCCTGGCGGATGTCGCTGACCGGGTAATAGTGGATGCCGAACTCGCGCGCGTTGCGGTCGAGCGCGGCGACCTGGATGCGGCTGTCCTCGGTCATCTGCGCGGGATCCTCGCGCCCTTCCGTGGTGGGCACGTTGTGATCGGGCACGGCGATGGTCTTGTCGGGCGCGCGCACGGTGCGATTTGCCAGGCGCAGCCCCTCGAAGGCCTGCGGGCTTGTCACCTCATGCACGAGATGGCGGTCGATATAGAGCAGGCAGGTGCCGTCCTCGGCCTCGTGGACCACATGGGCATCCCATATCTTGTCATAGAGTGTCTTGGGGGACATGCGTCCTCTCCCGTTGCTGAATGGCTGCGGTCGGATGGCAGGCAGGCGCGCGCGCTCAGAGGCGCGCCAGCACGGAGCATTGCGCCCCGAAGAAGCGCCAGGGCAGCCGCGCACGATCATCCATGTCGAACACCCGTGTCATAACCTGCAAATACCGCGCGGGCGTGGCGCTCGCAAGGGGCATGACTCGCGCGTGCGGCGCGGTTCCTTCTGGCCCAATATCCCGGGGGAGTCGCCGCCTGCGGCGACAGGGGCAGCGCCGCCGCGGCTCAGGCCGCCTCGTGCCGCAGGATCGCCGCCTCCGAGCCGCTCAGGCAGCGCCGGGCGTGCCCGCCATAGAGATGCGGCTCGTGCTCCAGGTTGGGGTTGAGCGCCAGAAGCCGCGCGCGGTCCGCCTCGGTGAGGGTGGAGAGCGCGGCGCTTGCGGGGTGAAAGCTCTCGGTCTCGACGCCATTGGCCCAGATCACCTGATGGCTGGGCAGCAGGAGATGGATATAGGTCACCTCGCGCGAGCCGAGATCGACGGTGATCGTGTCGTTGTTGATCAGGTCGCGCGCCATGACCAGCACCTCGGGCGTGTTGAAGAGCGCGCGTGCCACCTCGCCGCGCACCAGCACCCGGTGTTCGGGGCTGACCAGAAGCGTGGCATCGGGCCGGTCGAGGCCGAGCGCCCCGGCGTTGAGCCGGATGGGCCGCAGCCGGGGCATGGCGAAGAGCCGCGCGCCGGTCATGCGGCGGCTGCCGATCCACCGGATTTCCTGCGCGCCGCTGTCGCGGGTCTGCACCCGGTCGCCTTCGCGCAACTCCTCGATGAGGCGCGGGCCCTCGGGCGTCTCGATCCGCGTGCTGGGGGTGAAGCAGATGACCCCGCCGCTTGCCGGGCTCGTGGCCGCGCCGCGCAGCGCATCAAGGCTGTGATGGACCACCCACATCTCGGTGTCGCGGGGCGGAATGTCGTCAAGAAACATAAGGAGCGGCGGCGATCCCGGCCCGGTCTCGATCACCGTCACCGTATAGCTGCGCAGCCCGTCGGTGACGACGAAGCCCGCTTCCAGAAGCGGCTCGTCCACCTCGATGCGGTCAAGGTCGCGCCGGTCGCTCAGCGCCGCGCCAACCAGCCGTCTGACCATTTTCGCCGCGCGCCTGCGCTGCGCGGCTTCCCCTTCCGCCATGTCCAGCCGCAGAAGATCGGGCGGTCCGTCCACGCGCACCACCTCTCCCCGCCAGGACCAGGTGATCCCGACCGAGAGGGTCTCGGGCGGTGCCGCGCCCTGACCATCCAGTTCCGTTTGCGACCAGGAGATGACGAACGTGCCCCGAAAGCCCGTTCCCATGCTCTGATGCCTGCCTCGATATTCTTTTTATTATGATCAGATTATCAAATGGGATTCCGTCTGGGAACCCCGTTTTTGCAGTTTTTCAGAAGCGTAGCCGGAATTGCAACGAGCCCACGACCTGCCCTTCGCGCTGTTCCTCGAACTCCTCGCTGAGCCAGGTCAGCCCGTAGAACACCGACGCGCCGTTGCGCGCCTCCCAATGGACGCCGCCGCGCACGCGCGCGCGGGTGTCCTCGGGGGTGACGGGCGCGGAGCCGGGAAAGAATTCGCTGTCCTCGACCCAGGCGATGTCGGCCCCGAGGATGAAGGCCGCGCCCGGCATGTCCGCGCGCACCGCGCGGTAGCGTTGTCCCGTCACCGGCTCGCGCACCAGCAGCTCGCCGCGGGTGAGGCGGCCGAAGCTGAGATCGGCCCCCACGCGCACCAGCGTCTCCACTCCCGCGCGCGCCTCGGCGAAGGGGCGCAGGCGGGCGGGTCCGAGATCGAAACTGCGGCCCGCCTCGAGAACGGCCGTGGGGTAGACCCCGTCATCGACCTGGCCGCGCCGCGTCGCTCGGCTGATCTCGTCGCCGCCGACGATGTCGTGCAGCCAGTCCTGGAAATCGTCGAGCCCCGTCTGCGGGCCGACCACCACCACATCCGCCCCGACCGCATATTCCATCTGCGCGCGGGTCAGATGGGTGTGCAGCCCGAGGCTGAGCGCGCCCGCAAAGGGCCGGTCCACCGGGGCGGGCGTCGAAAGGTCGTCGGGCGCGATGATCTCGCCGTTGAAGCGAAGTTCCAGCAACTCGCCGAAACGGGCCGGGGCCTGGCCGTCCCAGCCGGGGGCGTAGATGCGGCTCGAGGCAACCGAACCGGTGCGCCAGCGGTCATCGCCATCGCCGATCAGATCGTTCGTGAACACAAGGCCATAGCCGATCCGCGTCCGGCCTTCGGCTCCGGCCGTTCCGGCAAGGGCCATGCTCGCGCCGAGGGCAAGGGCAAAAAGACGCGTCATCGCGCGCTCCTCTCTGTCTGCCCCCCCGGGCTGACTCTTGATACCCTGTCCGGGGGGCGATTTGCCAGCGAAACTTTGGTGACTTCGGGGCAGGCGGGCGTGCGCTCAGAGCGCGCGCATCCAGAATTGCAGGGCGTGGGTGGTCTCATCACGCGCGCCCAGTTCCTTCCAGCGAAACCGCGCGATGGCTCCCTCCACCGGGGCATAGCCGCGCTTGCGCCAGAACGGATCGAGCGGGCGATAACCGGCGGGCCGGGCAGGATGATCGGCGGGGCGGATCACCGCGCAGAAGGCCGCGTGGCTGCGCCCGAGCGCGCGCGCATGATCCTCGCGCAGGTCGAAGAAACGGTGCCCGATGCCGTGCCCGCGATAGTCGGGCAACAGGACGCTTTCGGCGCAGTAGAAAATCCGTTCCAGCGGCACGCCGCAGCCCGACATCGCCGCGCCGAAATCCCCGGCGTGATCCTCCATCGGCGTACCGGTGGCCGCCCCGACGAGGCGATCCCCGTCGAACGCTCCGACGAGGATCGCATCGGCGCTGTCGCGATAGACCCGGAGATAGCTCTCCTCATAGGCCGGATCGCCGTCATAGAGATAGGGAAAGGCACGGAACACCGCGATCCTGAGCCGCGCCACATCCGGCAGGGCCCGGGCAAGCGCCGCCCCCGTCAGCCGCGCCACCCGGATCATGCCGAGACCTGGCGCGTCCAGTCGGCGAGGTTGTAATAGGTCACGACCCGGGTGATCAGCCCGTCCTTGAGCGAAAAGAACGAGCCCGCAGGCAGCCGGTAGCTCTGGCCGCGCGCCTCCGGCAGCCCCTCGTCGGTCTCCAGATAGGTGCCGTTGACGATGTATTCGGCCGCCGCGCGCGTGCCGCCCTCGGCCTCGAAGATCACCATGTCGGTCAGCTCCTCGCGGTAGCAGCGGTTCATGTGATCGCAGAAGGCGCGGAACGCCTTCTTGCCGGTGCGCACCTGCCCCTCGTTGACGAAATGGCGCACGTCGTCGCTCAGGCAGGCGAGCATCCCCGCCACGTCGCCGCGGTTGAACGCCTCGAAATAGGTGCGAACGGTCCCGGTCATATGTCCTGCCTCGGTGGGCCCCATCTTTCCTTCAGGTGGCCGATGATCTGGTCGCGGGTCTTGCGATAGGCATCGAGCCGCGCCTCGCGGGTCTGCGCAAGCCCGGTGGGGTCCATGATCGGCCAGTAAACGACATCGAGGTGAAAATAACGGGTCAGTTCGAGCGCGCGGCGCTGGCTTGCCGGGCTGAGCGCCACGATCAGATCGAAGGAGGACAGGTCATCGCCCCACTGTTCCATCTCGTCGAAGCTGCGCGAGCGGTGACGCTCGAGCTCGACCCCGATCTCGCGGCAGACGGCGATGGAAAAGCCGTCGATCTCCATGTCGCTCCTGACGCCGGCCGACTGCACATAGGTGCCGGTGCCGTAGAACTTCTTCATGATGCCCTCGGCCATGGGCGAGCGCACGGCGTTGTGATCGCAACAGAAGAGCACCGATTGCGGCAGCGGCTCGGCCATCCGCTCAGCCCCCGAAATGCAGCACGCAGATGAGGGTGAAGAGGCGGCGCGCGGTGTCGGCATCGACCTGGGCCTTGCCTTCGAGACGTTCCTCGAGCACGCGCGCGCCCTCGTTGTGGATGCCTCGCCGGGCCATGTCGATGGTCTCGATCTGCGAGGGAGGCATGTTCCTCACGGCATCGAAATAGCTCTCGCAGATCGCCCAGTAATCCTTGACCACCTGCCGGAACGGGCTGAGCGAGAGGTGAAATTCGGCCGCCGGGCGGTCGTCCTCGGTGCGGATGTCGAAGACGAGGCGCTTTTCGCGGATGGCAAGGATCACGCGGTAGGGGCCAGGCGGCACCTCGCGCCCGTCGCGGGCGGGAAGGGCAAAGCTGTTCTGCTCGATCAGGTCATACATCGCCACCTTGCGTTCCTGCTCGATCTCGGGCGTGGGCGGCGGCAGGTTGGCGTCATCGAGTTCGATATGGCATATGCGGCTCATGGCAGACTCGTCCGGGCTGTTTGCCCCTGTCCCTAGCCCAGGGCCGCGCCACGGGCAATCGGTTGGCGGGAAATGCCCGCGGGCGTCACCCTTGTGCCACGCGATGCCGCCTGAGCGCCGTAATTTTTGTTCCCTACGGCTTATTATTGCCTTGATCGAATGACAAATTGTCCGCAGATCGGGGATAATCAGCGCGGTGCCGGTGGTGCGCTTGGTAGTCAAGGCGAGTCATGCTGGAATTCGAACATGTCAGCAAGTCCTTCTGGACCGGCAGCCAGCACAAGGTGATCCTCGAGGACGTGTCCTTTCGGGTGGATCTGGGGCGCAGTCTCGGCATTCTTGCCCCGAACGGCACCGGCAAGACCACGCTGATCAACATGATGGCAGGGCTGGAAAAGCCCGACGAGGGCGTGATCCGGCGCAGTTGCCGGATCTCCTTTCCGCTGGGCTTCATGGGCGGGGTCGTCCCGCGGCTTTCGGCCAAGGAGAACGCGCGCTACATCGCGCGGCTCTACGGGCTCGACCCGGATTACATCGAGGCCTATTGCCGCTGGCTCTGCGGGCTGGGCGAATATTTCGACCAGCCGCTGGGCACCTATTCCTCCGGGATGAAGGCGCGGTTCAGCTTTGCCCTGATGCTGGCGCTCGATTTCGACATCTACCTGATCGACGAGGGCATGCCCGGCTCGACCGATGTGGAATTCAACCGCAAGGCCGGCGATATCCTGCGCGAGCGGCTGGCCACGACCACCATCGTGATCGTGTCGCACGATCCGCGGGTTCTCGAGAAGTTCGCGGCGCAGGCGGCAGTGTTAACCGCGGGGAAACTCTATATGTTCGATACCTTGGAAGAGGCGAAGGAGCTCTATGACTACGAAAACCAAGGTTAGCAAGTTCCGCATTCGCCGCAGCGCGCCCCTTGCCGGAGGCGCGGCGCGCCAGAGCGCGGCGGCACGCGAAGAGCAGCCGCGCGAGGGCCAGATCGAGACGGGTCGCGCCGAGGCCCCCGGCACCGGCATCGACGAGATCCGGCGCGAGGGCCTGACGGGCCGCGAGCTGCGCATGGCCCGGCGTGCCGCTCAGAAGCACGGCCTGGCCGTGACCTCCGATTTCGACGCGGTCCGCCAGTTGCGTGCGCGCGGCATCGATCCGTTCCAGCGCACCGGCATGCTCGAGGTGATCGCCGGGGATGGCGCATCCGGCTCGGCCCGCGCCGAGGCCCCGATCCAGCTGCCGCAGACCGTGCCCGCCCCGGGCCAGGTTCTGCCCGCGCGTGACCAGAGCCCCGCGGACCGGCGTGCCTCGGAAATCGTGGCCATCCAGCGCGACATCGCGCGCCGCCGCCGCCGCAAGCTGGCGCTCCTGTTCTCGCGGCTGCTGGCCTTTGTCCTGCTGCCCACCTTTCTTGCGGGCTATTACTTCAGCACCATGGCGACGCCGATGTATGCCTCCAACTCGGCCTTCCTGATCCTGTCGGCGGATGGCGGTTCGGGCGGGGCGGGGGGCCTCGGGCGTCTGCTGCCCAGCCAGTTCGCCACCGGGCAGGATGCCATCGCAACGCAGGAATATCTCGAGTCGAAGGACGCCATGCTGCGCCTCGACGAGGAGCAGGGGCTGCGCGCGCATTTCAGCGATCCCGCGATCGACCCGATCCAGCGGCTCGATCCGGAGGCCAGCAACGAGGAACTCTACAAGCTCTACCGCCGTCATGTGAAGATCGGCTATGATCCGACGGAGGGCGTCATGCGCATGGAGGTGATCGCCACGGATCCCGAAACCAGCCTGCGCTTCAACGAACAACTCATTGCCTATGCCGAGGAGCGCGTCGATGCGCTCAGCCGCGAGAAGCGCCGCGATGCGGTGAAGATAGCCGCGGAGAGCCTGGAAGACGCCAAGGCCGAGCGGCGCGCCGCGCAGGAGCGGCTCGTGGCCTTGCAGGAAGGCACGATTCTAGACCCCGAGGGCGAGATCGCGGGGATCCGCGGCCTCATCAACACGGTGGAGCTGCAATTGCAGGAAAAGGAGCTTGCGCTCAGCATCCAGCTCAACAATGCGCGCCCGAACCAGGCCAGGGTCGATGCGCTCCGCAGCGAGATCGAGGTGCTGCGCGCCGAGCTTGAACGGCAGAAGCGCCGCCTCACCGAGGCGACGGAGGGCGAAAGCTCGCTTGCCTCCAAGACCGCGGCGATCCAGATGGCGCAGGCCGATCTCGCCACCGCCGATCTGGTGCTGCAATCGGCGCTCGAATCCCTGCGCATGTCCGAGACCGAGGCCAACAAGCAGGTGCGCTACCTGACGGTGAGCGCGCGGCCCGTCCTGCCGCAGGAGCCGAGCTATCCCAAGGTGTTCGAGAACACGCTGCTGGCCTTTCTGATCTTTTCTGGTATCTACCTGCTCGTGTCCCTGACCGTCTCCATCCTCAGAGAACAGGTAACCTCTTGACCATGCACGAGATCGACATTTCGGGCACGCGCGTCGGCAACGCGCGGCCGCTCACGCTGATCGCCGGGCCCTGCCAGCTCGAATCCGCCGATCACGCCCAGATGATCGCGGGCACGCTCAAGGAGGCCTGCGCAGCCCTTGGTGCCGGGCTGATCTTCAAGGGTTCGTTCGACAAGGCCAACCGCACCTCGCTCTCGGGCAAGCGGGGGCTCGGGCTCGACGAGGGGCTCAAGGTGCTGCAATCGGTCCGGGAGGCGCTCGGCCTGCCGGTGCTCACCGACATCCACCTGCCCGAGCAATGTGCGCCGGTGGCCGAGGTCGTGGACGTGCTGCAGATCCCCGCCTTCCTGTGCCGCCAGACCGATCTTCTGCTGGCTGCGGGCGAGACCGGGGCGGCGATCAATGTCAAGAAGGGCCAGTTCCTCGCGCCCTGGGACATGCCCAATGTCATCTCCAAGATCGAGAGCACCGGCAACCGCCGCATCCTGCTGACCGAGCGCGGCACCTCCTTCGGCTACAACACCCTTGTCGCCGACATGCGCAGCCTGCCGCAGATGGCCGCCACGGGCTACCCGGTGGTGATGGACGCCACCCATTCGGTGCAGCAGCCCGGCGGGCGGGGCGGCTCCTCGGGCGGGCAGCGGGAGTTCGCGCCGGTGATGGCGCGCGCGGCCGTTGCGCTCGGCGTGGCCGCCGTCTTCATCGAGACGCATGAAGACCCCGACAACGCCCCCTCCGACGGGCCGAACATGATCCCGCTGGCGAAGATGCCCGCACTGATCGAGAGCCTGATGGAATTCGACCGCCTGGCCAAGGCACACCCCATCACCCTTTGAGCGATACCGAGTTTTTCATGACCAGACCCTTGCCGACCGTCACGCCCAATAGCTGGGAATTCCTGCGCGACGCGATGATCGCGCCCACGGGGTTCCGCGAATACGATGCGCGCTGGAAATATCCCGACGCGATCAACCTGCCCGGCATCACCGCGCTTGGCCTCGGGCTCGGCACGCAGATGCATGCGCGCGGGATCGCGCCGGTGATCGCGGTCGGCAACGATTACCGGGACTACTCGCTTGCCATCAAGAACGCGCTCGTCCTCGGGCTTATGCAGGCCGGGATCCGCGTGCGCGACATCGGCCCGGCGGTCTCGCCCATGGCCTATTTCGCGCAGTTCCACCTCGACGCGCCCGCCGTCGCCATGGTCACCGCCTCGCACAACCCCAACGGCTGGACCGGGGTCAAGATGGGGTTCGAGCGCCCGCTCACCCACGGCCCGGATGAAATGGCCGAACTCAGGGACATCGTGCTCGAGGGGCGCGGCGTGCCGCGCGTGGGCGGGTCGTATGAGTTCGTCCCCGGCGTGCGCGAGGCCTATCTCGACGATCTGGCGGGCGATTTCCGCATGACGCGCAAGCTGCGCGTGGTCTGCGCCACGGGCAACGGCACGGCGGGGGCCTTCGCGCCGGAGCTTTTCGAGCGGATCGGGGTCGAGGTGATCCCATCGCACAACCGGCTCGATTACACCTTCCCGAACTACAATCCGAACCCCGAGGCCATGGAGATGCTGCACGACATGGCCGAGACGGTGCGCGCCACCGGGGCGGATTTCGCGCTCGGCTTCGACGGCGACGGTGATCGCTGCGGCGTCGTGGATGATACGGGCGAGGAGATCTTCGCCGACAAGGTGGGGGTGATCCTCGCGCGCGATCTCTCACGGCTCTATCCCGGGGCGACCTTCGTCGCCGATGTGAAATCCACCGGGCTCTTCGCCTCGGATCCGGTGCTGCGGGCGAACGGCGCGCGCGCCGATTACTGGAAGACCGGCCACAGCCACATGAAGCGGCGCGTGAAGGAGCTTGGCGCGCTGGCGGGGTTCGAGAAATCGGGGCATTACTTCCTCGCCGCTCCGCTGGGCCGCGGCTACGACTGCGGGATGCGCGTGGCGGTCGAGATCTGCAAGCTGATGGACCGCAATCCGGACATGTCCATGTCGGACCTGCGCCGCGCCCTGCCGCAAACCTGGTCCACGCCCACCATGTCGCCCCATTGCGCCGATACCGAGAAATACCAGGTGCTGGAGCGGATCGTCGCGCGGCTGGTGGCGCGGCACGAGGCCGGTGAGCCGCTCGCCGGGCGCCCGATCCGGGAGGTGGTGACGGTGAACGGCGCGCGGGTGATCCTCGACAACGGCTCCTGGGGGCTGGTGCGGGCGTCCTCGAACACGCCCAACCTCGTGGTGGTCTGCGAGAGCAGCGAAAGCGAGGCCGAGATGCGCGCCATCTTCGCCGATATCGACGCGGTGATCCGCACCGAGCCCGCGGTGGGGGAGTACGACCAGCGGATCTGAGCGGGCCGGGTCCAGGGCGCAGAACCGGTGCCGGATCAGCCGTTCTCGCGCAGGATCGCCCCGGCAAGGTAGAGCGAGCCGCAGATGAGGATGCGCGCGCGGGGGGCCTCGGACGCGATTGCCCGGACGGCGGCCAGCGGGCTCTCGGCGGTCCGTGCCGCAAGCCCCACGGTGCGAGCGGCCTGGGCCGTCTCTTCGGCGGGAAGGGTCGCCGCCTCGCCGGGGATCGAGACGGCGGTGAGGCGCACGGCCTGCGCCGCCAGCGGCCCGAGATAGCCCGCGATATCCTTGGTGTTGAGCATCCCGCAGACAAGATGCGTGGGCCGGGGCGGCAGCGCGGCGAGATGGCGCGCGAGCGCCTGCCCGGCGGCAGGGTTGTGGCCCCCGTCGAGCCAGATCTCGGCCTCGGGGGCGGCCTCTGGGATGGGGCCCGTGCGCAGCCGCTGCATCCGCGCAGGCCAGTGGGCGCGCGTCACCGCCCCCTCGAGCGCCGCATCGCCGCGCCCGAGCGCGCGCAGCGCGGCGAGCGCGGCCCCGGCATTGTCCACCTGATGCGCGCCCGGCAGGTTCGGGAGCGGCAGGTCGCAAAGCCCGCTCTCGTCCTGGTAGATCAGCCGCCCTCGTTCCTGCCAGACATGCCAGTGCTGGCCCTGGGCGACGAGCGGCGCGCCGAGCCGCGCGGCCCGCGCCTCGATCGCCGCCATCGCCGCCGCCTCCTGCGGGCCGACCACGCAGGGCACGCCGCGCTTGAGGATGCCCGCCTTCTCAGCCGCGATCCTGGCCAGCGTGTCACCCAGATAGGCCTCGTGATCCATCGAGACGGGGGTGATCACGGTCAGCGCAGGCCGCGCGATCACGTTGGTGGCGTCGAGCCGTCCGCCAAGCCCCACCTCGAGCAGCGTGTAATCGGCGGGCAGGCGGGACATGGCCAGCAGGGCGGCGCAGGTGGTGATCTCGAAATAGGTGATCGGCGCGCCGCCATTGGCGGCATGGCACTCGTCAAGAAGCGCGGTCAGGTGATCCTCGGAAATCAGCGCGCCCGCAAGCCGGATCCGCTCGTGAAACCGCGCGAGATGCGGCGAGGTATAGGCGTGGACGCGCGCGCCCTCGGCCTCGAGCCCTGCGCGGATCATGGCCAGGGTCGAGCCCTTGCCGTTGGTGCCCGCGACATGCACGACCGGCGGCAGCGCCTCCTGCGGGTTGCCGAGCGCGCCCAGAAGCCGCCAGACCCGATCAAGCGTGAGGTCGATGATCTTGGGGTGCAGCGCCATCATCCGCGCAAGGATGACGTCCGATCCGGGCGCGGTCATTTTGCGGCGCTATCCGGATTCCCGGTCGTTTCGGGCGGCACCGTCTCGGGCGCGGGAAGATCGCCCTTGATAGCGGGTGGCAGGCCGAGAAGCATCCGCGTGATCGTGATCAGCTCCTCGCGCAGCGCGGTGCGCGGCGTCACCCGGTCGAGCATCCCGTGTTCCAGCAGGTATTCGGCGCGCTGGAATCCCTCCGGCAGCTTCTCGCGGATGGTCTGCTCGATCACGCGCGGCCCGGCAAAGCAGATGAGCGCGCCCGGCTCCGCGATCTGCACATCGCCCAGCATCGCGTAGGAGGCGGTCACGCCGCCGGTGGTGGGATGGGTCAGCACCACGATATAGGGCAGGCGCGCCGCGCGCAGCATCTGCACCGCCACGGTGGTGCGCGGCATCTGCATGAGCGACAGGATCCCCTCCTGCATGCGCGCGCCGCCGGCGGCGGAAAACAGGATCAGCGGGCGTTTGAGCCGCACCGCCGTCTCGGCGGCGGCGATGATCGCATTGCCCACATACATGCCCATGGATCCGGCCATGAAGGAGAAATCCTGCGCGGCGGCAACGATGGGCGTGCGCCCCATCTCGCCGGTGGCGACAAGCATCGCCTCCTTCTCGCCGGTTTCCTTCTGCGCGGCGCGCAGCCGGTCGGGATATCTCTTCTGGTCGCGGAACTGGAGTGGGTCGGCGACGGGCAGCGGCACCTCGACCTCGGTGAACACGCCGCCGTCGAAAAGCGCGGCAAAGCGCGCGCGCGGCGAGATCGCCATGTGATGGCCGCATTGCGTGCAGACGTTGAGATTGTCCTTGAGCTCGCGGTGAAACAGCATCGTGCCGCATTCGTCGCATTTCGACCAGAGATTCTCGGGGATTTCGCGGCGCGAAAAGATCGAGTTGATGCGCGGGCGCACATAGTTGGTGATCCAGTTCATCGCGGTCCGGTCCCTGTCGCTTGGCCTGACGCTCACTTAAGCGGGGTGCGTCGCAAATGCAATCAGCCGCGCAGCGCGAGCCGGATTGCCAGCCAGCCGCAGAGCAGGATCAGCAGATCGCCGGGCATCATCGCCAGAAGCGCGGCGCGGTCGTCCAGCGCGAAGGGATAGGCATAGAGCGCCAGCCCGTCGAACTGCCCCTGCGGCGCGGCAAGGAGGATCGCGGCGAAGTTGTTGAGCAGGTGCAGCGCCGTGGCCGGACCCAGCGTGCCGAAACGCGCGGTCAGATCGCCCGCGGCCAGGCCGAAGAGCGCAGCCCAGCCCGCCACCATCCAGGCCATCTCGCCATGGCCGGAAAGATCGAGATGCAGGAGGCCGAAGCCCAGCGAGGGCAGGCCCAGCCAGACAAGCGGCGAGGAAAAGCGCGCCGCAAGCTGGCTCTGGAGATAGCCGCGAAACACCAGCTCTTCGGCCGCGACCTGGATGAAGAGCGCGCCGAGTGCCAGCGGCAGGAAGGCGAGCCATGTGCCGATGGCCAGATTGCGCGCGGGCGCGAGCGCCTCGGGCAGGGGCACGAGCAGGAGCGCCCCGTAGAGCAGGGCCACGGCGCAAAGCGCGCGGAAAAACTGGGCCAGCGCAAGCGGCAGCGGCCCGACCAGGCTGCGCAGGCCGCGCCGGTGCACGGCCCTGAGGCTCAGGCCAAGCGCGGCGATCAGAAGCGCGAAGGTGAAGAGGTTGATGAGCACGCCCGCGGGCGTGGTGGCAGCAGCGATCCCCGGCACCGTCCGGGCCCAGGCGTCGGGGCCGAAGAGACGCGGCAGGAGATTGGCCCAGGCCACGCTGAGCGCCAGGAAAAGGCACAGGGTCATGGCCACGCCCAGGGCCAGCCGCCCGAGCGCGGCGCTGGGGCGTGCCGGGGCGACAAGCATCTCGTGGGCGGCATAACGCATGGGCGGCAGGTAGGGCTTCGGCCTGCGCCGCGCAAGCCGCAAGCGCGCGAATCCGGTCCCGGGCGCGGTTGTGGCGCGGCCCAATCGGCTTGCCCCGCCCGCACCGCTGGCCTAGACCGATGACCAGCCAATTCCGGGAGAGCCCTCATGACCAGGATCGACAAAGCCAGACTGCCCAGCCGCCATGTGACCGAAGGCCCCGAGCGTGCGCCGCACCGCTCCTATTACTACGCCATGGGCATGACGGAGGAAGAGATCCATCAGCCGCTGGTGGGCGTCGCGACCTGCTGGAACGAGGCCGCGCCGTGCAATATCGCGCTCAGCCGTCAGGCGCAGGCGGTCAAGGGCGGCGTCAAGGAGGCCCATGGCACCCCGCGCGAGTTCACCACCATCACCGTCACGGACGGCATCGCCATGGGGCACGAGGGGATGCGCTCCTCGCTGGCAAGCCGCGAGGCGATTGCCGACACGGTGGAACTGACGATGCGCGGGCATTGCTACGATGCGCTGGTGGGGCTTGCGGGTTGCGACAAGAGCCTGCCGGGGATGATGATGGCGATGGTGCGGCTCAACGTGCCGTCGGTCTTCATCTATGGCGGCTCGATCCTGCCCGGCAAGGCCCCGCAGATTCCCGAGATCCCGGAGGAATTTCGCAGCCGCGACCTGACGGTGCAGGACATGTTCGAGGCCGTGGGCTGGCACCAGAACGCGCAGATGTCGGACAGGGCGCTTGACGCGCTCGAGCGCGTGGCCTGCCCCTCGGCCGGGGCCTGCGGCGGGCAGTTCACCGCCAACACCATGGCCTGTGTCTCCGAGGCGATCGGGCTTGCGCTGATGAATTCCAGCGGCATGCCCGCGCCTTACGAAAGCCGCGATCAATATGCCGAGGCATCGGGACGCGCGGTGATGACCCTGCTGGAACGGAACATCCGCGCGCGCGACGTGGTGACGCTGAAATCGCTCCAGAACGCCGCGCGGGTCGTGGCCTGCACCGGCGGCAGCACCAATGCCGGGCTGCACCTGCCCGCGATCGCGCATGAGGCCGGGATCGACTTCTTCCTCGAGGATGTCTGCGAGATCTTCCGCGACACGCCCTATTTCGTCGATCTCAAGCCCGGCGGGCAGTTCGTGGCCAAGGATCTCTACGACGCGGGCGGCGTGCCGGTGGTGATGAAGGAGTTGCGCAAGGCGGGGCTCATCCACGAGGACTGCATGACCGCCAGCGGGCGCAGCATCGGAGAGGAAATCGACCTGATCGAGCGCGAGGCCGATGGCCGGGTGATCTATCCCATCGAGACGCCGATCACCAAGACCGGCGGCGTTGTCGGGCTCAAGGGCAATCTCGCGCCGCAGGGGGCCATCGTGAAGGTGGCGGGGATCGCGCCCGAGCACCAGGTCTTTACCGGTCCCGCGCGCGTCTTCGAATGCGAGGAGGATGCCTTTGCCGCCGTCAAGGCGCGCGAATACAAGGAAGGCGAGGTCATCGTCATCCGCAACGAGGGGCCCGCAGGCGGCCCGGGCATGCGCGAGATGCTGGCGACGACGGCGGCGCTCTCGGGTCAGGGCATGGGCAAGAAGGTGGCGCTGATCACCGATGGCCGCTTCTCGGGGGCGACGCGCGGCTTCTGCGTGGGCCATGTCGGGCCGGAGGCCGCGCATGGCGGCCCCATCGCCCTTATCCGCAACGGCGATGTCATCACCATCGACGCGATCCGCGGCACGCTTTCGGTCGATCTGAGCGACGAGGAACTTGCGCAGCGCAAGGCCGGGTGGACCGGCCCGCGCGAGACGATCTACAGCTCGGGGGCGCTCTGGAAATATGCGCAGCTTGTCGGCGAGACGCACAAGGGCGCGGTCACTCATCCGGGAGCCAGCGCCGAGCGGCATGTCTACATGGATCTCTGATCTCCGGGTGGCGCTGGCGCTTGCGGCGGGCCTGGCGCTGGCGGGATGCCTGTCCCCCCCGGGCGAGGCGGCGAAACCGGCGGTGCGGCAGGCGGCGCTCGGGGGAGGGGCGGTGATCCTGACCGCGCCGAGGGGCTATTGCCTCGATCCACGGAGCCTGCGCCGCTCGGGCGGGCGCGTGGCGCTTCTCGCCTCGTGCGAGAGCCTGACCGGCACGCCGGGGATCTCCGTCCTGCCCGCGCTGATGACGGTCTCGGTCGTGCCGGAGGGCGATGCGGGCGCGCCCTCGCCCGAGGGGCTGGCGCGGGCGGTGGCCCCTGCGCGCACGGCATCAGGGGGCATGCGGGACGGGCTGGCCCATGTGCAGGTGCTCAGCGGCGGCGAGGCGGTCCTGCCGGGCGGCGATCCGCGCCACTGGCGGGGGGCCAGGGCGGTGGCCGGGCATCTGGCCGGGCTCGCGCTCTATGCGCCGAAGGGCAGCCCGCTCGCCGGTCCGGAAGGACGCGGATTGCTGCGCGCGCTCTCTGACGGGCTGCAGGCCGGAGCGGGCCGCGCCGCCACGCGCCGCCGCAGCCCGTTCGCCGGATTGTTTCCCGTTTCGAATTAATGATATGCCAAACCCTGTTACGATAGGCTTCCGGGACCCGCAGGCGAAAGGCGCGCAAGGGATGCAGGCCGCATGAGACTTTTCGATGTCCTGCTGCACCGCCGCATGGTGCGCCTCTGGCGCAAGGCGGCGCTCAATGCCCCGGCGATGAAACTGGGGGAGCTGCGCCAGATCCGGGCGCAGGGGCGCAGGCTCGGGCATTACATGAACGAGGCGCTGGCGGTGGCGGAGAACCGGCTGGCGCTGCCGCTGGTGGGGTCCAGCGCCTTTCCCCGTCCCCACGGCACGGACTGGGCCTGGCGGCCCGAGGTCTGGCGGCTGCCGCTGCCCGCGCCCGGCATGGCCTCGGTGCCGTCGAAATCCATGCTCGGGCGCGAGGTGACGCTGTTTCACGACTGCGCGCGCTCGGAACTGTCGCTGCGCCAGGTGCGCAACGCGCGCGAGGCCGATCTTGCGCCCTTCGGCCTGCGCATGGACGTTTTCGCCTTCGACGGCTCCTTCCTGTCGCTGGTGGTCGATCTGCCGCGCGAGGCCACCGAAGGGCTGACCAGGCGGCACCTGATCCGCCTCGACACCATCGTGGAGATGGAGAAGCCGCTGGAGATCTTCGCCCGGCTCAACATCCGCCACGGCCCCAATACCGAGCAGATCGTGCGCGAACTGCCACTCAACGAGGAGGAGACCATGGTCGAGTTCGACCTGGCCTATTCCAGTCTCAACGAAAGGCGGATCGAGCGCGCGTGGCTCGACCTGATCTTCGAGAACCCGCAGATGAGCCAGGTGATCCTGCGCGACGTGACCATGAGCCGCCGGCCGCGCGCGGCGCTCTGAGAGGGGATGGGATGAACGAGTTGAAACTGGTCAAGACGCGGCTCTTCGAAGGCGTGTGGGAGGGGGTGCTTTCGGGTGAGACGGAGGGCACGCCCGAGATCGAGGTGACGCATCTTCAGGAGGCGGTGCCGGGGATCGAGGTGATCGCCCGCCCCGAGGGCGACTGGGTGCTGCGCGTTCCCGTCCCGGCGGAAAGGATCGCCGACGGGGTTCAGACCTTCGTCATCCGCGACCGCCGCAGCGGGCAGGTGCTCGACAGTTTCACCCTGCTTGCGGGCGATGCGCTCGGCTACGACATCCGCGCCGAGATGGCGCTCCTGCGCGAGGAGCTCGATCTGCTCAAGCGCGCCTTCCGGCGGCACTGTCTCGACACGATGTAAGGCGCCGGACCTTGCGGCCGGGCCGGTGCCGGTCCGGGCAGGGCGCAAGCTGCGTGCCCGTCACTCCCCGAACTCCTGCCGCAAGGCCCGCCAACACCCCGGCAGCGCGGCCGCGTCATCGGTGATGAGCGTCACCGGCATGGCTTTCATGATCGCGCTGTAGGGCCCCTTGGCGGCAAGCGCCGCAGCGAAGCCGAGCCCGGCCAGATGCGGGGCGAGCGCGCGCGCCAGCCCGCCGATGAGATAGATGCCGCCCGTGGCCATATGCGTGAGCGCCAGATTGCCCGTCACCGTGCCCAGAAGCCGCGTGAAGAGGCTGAGCGTCCTGCTCTCCTCTGCCTCGCCCGCCTCGAAAGCGGCGAGGATGTCGGGCGCGCACCTCTCCGCCCCGGTGCGCAGCCGGTGCAGCCGCGAAAGGCCCGGCCCCGACAGAAGCGCCTCATAGGGCTTGTGCGCCGCCGATCCGGCCACCGCCGCGATGAGCCGGTTCAGATCCTCGTCCATATGCGGCAATGAGGAATGCCCCGCCTCGGCGGGCGGCACGAAGAGACGGCCCGCCACCCGGTGCGCCACCGCGATATTCGATCCGGTGCCAAGCCCCATGACCATGCGCGGCCCGTCGGGATCGGCGACCCCCGGCAGCACGGGGACGAAAGCCGCGGCGGGCAGATCGTCGAGCGCCATCGCCTGTGCCTGCAGGTCGTTCATCAGATGCACCCGCGCGGCGCCGCTTGCGCGCGCCACTTCCGCCGCGTCGATCACCCAGGCGAGATTGGTCAGCCGCGCCGCGTCGCCGCGCACCGGCCCCGCCACCCCGGCGCAGACCGCCGCCACCGGCCGCCCGTCCAGATACCCGGCCAGGACCGCGCCGAACCCGTCATGGCCCGCGTTTTCGACCCGACGCGCGCTGCCCGCGCAGAGCCCGCAGGGCGTGGCAAGGGCAAGCCGCGTGTGGGTCGCGCCCAGATCGGCGAGCAGCCACTCAGCCATCGCGCCAGCGGGCGGCGAGATCCCGCGCCGCCTGTGCCAGCAGAAGCACGTCGATCCCCACGGCAAGGAACTGCGCGCCCCAGTCGCGGTAACGCGCCGCCGTCTCGGGATCGAGCGCGAGGATGCCCGCGGCCTTCTCAGAGGCGGCGATGCGCCCGAGCGCGTCGCGGATCGCCGCCTGCACCTCGGCCACGCCGCTTTCGCCCCGGTGGCCCATGTCGGCGGCCAGATCCGAGGGGCCGATGAACACCCCGTCCACCCCTTCGACCGCCAGGATCGCGTCGAGCGCCGCCAGCCCCGCCACCGTCTCGACCTGCACCAGAAGGCACATCTGCGCATTGGCCGTGGCGATGTAATCGGGGATGCCGGAGAACCGCGAGGCCCGCGCCAGTGCGGCGCCCGAGCCACGCACCCCCTCGGGCGGGTAGCGCATGGCGCGCACCAGCCCCTCGGCCTGCGCCGCGCTCTCGACCATCGGGATGAGCAGCGTCTGCGCGCCCGCGTCGAGCACCTGCTTGATCGCCCAGACCTCGCCCATGGGCAGGCGCACCACCGGGTGCGAGGCCGCGCCGCGCAACACGGCAAGCTGCGCCGAGATCGTGCGCAGGTCGTTGGGCGCGTGCTCGGCATCGATCACCAGCCAGTCGAACCCGGCCTCGGCCAGCACTTCGGTCGCATAAGGCTCGGCAAAGCCGGCCCAGCAGCCGATCTGCCTCTCGCCGCGGGCAAGCGCGGCCTTGAAAGGGTTCACGGGGGCGGGCATGGCATCTCTCCTTCATGTGACAGGCGCAGCCTAGACCGGGGTGCGCGCGCTTGGCGAGGGGTCATGGACAATCGGGTGCGCGCATGGTTCGCTCAGACCCGAGGGAGGCCCGGAGATGAAACTCACGCTGCACCACATCAACCTTGCCACCCAGAAGGTTGCCGAGATGGACGCCTTCTACCGCGATATCCTGGGGCTGGAGGTGCCGCGGACGGACAGTTCCGCTCTGGAAAAGGACAAGGGCTATTCCGGCGAGGTGGCCTTTGTCGGCGGCGGGCGCATCCGGACGCATCATGCCCGCAAGGACGTGCTTGCAGGCTTTCGCACCGGGCAGATCGTCAACCCGGTGGCGCGCGGCCACGTCGCCTGTCGCACGGACGACATCGCGGCCTTCGAGGCCCGTCTCGACGCGCATGGCGTGCCCTGTCCGGACTGGGGCAACCGGGCCGTGGCGGGCTGGCACCAGATCTTCTTCCACGACCCGGACGGCAACGTGATCGAGATCCACCAGACATCGGACGCGGCCCCGTGAGCGATCATCTCAAGGGCCTGCTGATCACCGCGACCGGCGTGCTTTTCGTGGTGCCGGACTCGCTCTTCGTCCGGCTGATCGAGGGCGATGCGGCCTCCATCGCCTTCTGGCGGGGCATCACGGCGGGCAGCGTGATCCTGACGGGCGTGCTTGCCACGCAGGGCACGCGGGGCTTTCGCGCGGTGGCGGCGACGGGTGTGAAGGGCTGGCTCTACACCCTGCTTCTGGGCGCGGCCGCACCGGGATTCGTTCTGGCGGTAAGCTGGACGAGCGTGGCCAATGTCGTGTTCATCCTCGCCTCCATGCCGGTCTTTGCCGCGATCCTGAGCCGCATCTTCCTGGGCGAGGCGATCAGCGCGCGCATGGTGCTGACCATGATCGGGGTCTTTGCCGGGCTCGCGCTCATCCTGCGCGGCTCGGGCGAGACGCATGGCGCGCATTGGAGCGGCGATCTGGTCGCGCTCGCCGTCTCGGCCAGTTTCGCGGGGGCGATCACCACGGCGCGGCGGCTGCGGGAGGTCTCGCTCGTGCCCACGATCCCGGTGGCCATGCTGGGCGCGTCGCTGGTCATCTGGCCGCTGGCCGATCCGCTCGCGGTCTGGGCCGGGAACTGGCCGCTGCTGCTCGGGCACGGGGCCTTCATCAGCGTGGCGACCTCGCTGATGACGCTCGGGCCGCGCTACATCACCGCGCCGGAGGTGGCGCTGCTGATCCTGCTGGAATCCGTTCTCGCCCCGCTTCTGGCCTGGGCCATCATCGGCGAGAATCCGGGGCGCTGGGCGCTGATCGGCGGGGCGGTGGTGATCTCGGTGCTGCTCGTCTCGAACCTCTGGGCGCTGCGGATGAGCCGCCGGATGCGCGTGCGCCCCCACCCCCGCACCGGGCCGCCCCTCTGAAAGGAGAGTCCATGACCGATGACGACCGCCCCGGCGACGATCCGTGCTTCGCCCGGCATCTTGTCGGCGGGCATGTCGTCGATGCCGCGACATGGCGCGACGTGGCGCGCTTTCGCAAGGCCGAGCGCGCGCGGCTCTACGCCGCGCGGCGCGCGCTCTCTCAGGCCGAACAGCGGGCGCAGGCGGCGCGCGTCATGACCCTGCTGGCCGGGGAGATCGGCCCGCCCGAGGGCCGCGTGATCGCCGGATACTGGCCGATCCGGGGCGAGCTGGACCTGCGCCCGGCACTGGGCGATCTGGCCGCGCGCGGCGCGACCGTGGCGCTGCCGGTGGTGATACGGAAGGGCGCGCCGGTCGCGTTTCACCGCTGGCAGCCGGGCATGGCGATGACGCGCGGCATCTGGAACATTCCCGTGCCCGCAGACCCCGCGCCCGTGCAGCCCGACACGGTGATCGTGCCGCTTCTGGGGGTGGATGCGGCGGGCTACCGGCTCGGCAATGGCGGGGGCTATTACGACATGACGCTCGCCGCGCGTGACCCGCGCCCGCGCATCATCGGGGCCGGGCATGATTTCTGTCCCCTGCCCACGATCTTTCCGCAGCCCTGGGATATCCCGATGGAGGTGGTGCTTCTGGGCGACGGGCTCAGAAATTCGCCGTCACGCCCGGCAGGTTGAGCGCCTTGACAAGATCGCGCAATTCCTGCCGCGCGGCGATGTTGGAGATGTTGAGCTGCTTGACGCCGACATCGCGCAGGTCGAGCAGCGTCAGGCCGCGCGGGAACAGCTCGCGGAAAATCACCCGCTCGTTGAAGCCCGGTGCCACGCGAAAGCCGATCCGCCTGGCCAGCGCCGCCAGCGCCTGCCCCATCTTCTCCTTGTTGACCATCGCCTGCGCGCCCACGCGGTTGCGCAGCACCACCCAGTCGATGGGCCGCAGCCCCGCCTGCGCGCGCAGCTGCCGGGCGTTCCACACCATCTCGGAATAGACCGAGGGGCCAAGCACCTTCAGCCCGTCCGTATCCGTATGCGCGAGCAGGTCGAAATCGATGAAACTGTCATTGAGCGGCGTGACCAGCGTATCGGCAAGGCTGTGGGCGACCTGGCTCAGCCGCGTGTGCGAACCGGGGCAGTCGATCACGATGAAATCGCTTTCGGGCTCGGCGCGCGCGACCGCCATGGCGAGGCGGCGGTCATAGACGTTCTCGCCGGGCTTGAGCGCATCCGCGGCCACCTCGGGCAGGTCGATCAGCCGCGCGCTTGGCAGGTCAAGCCCTTCCTTGGCCATGTAGCGCGTGCGGTTGTCGGCATAGCGGGCGAAGCTGCGCTGGCGCAGATCGAGATCGAGCGCGCTCACCCGATGGCCGAGCCGCGCCAGCGCGGTGGCCACATGCATCGACACGGTGGATTTCCCGGCGCCCCCCTTCTCGTTGCCGACCACGATGATATGCGCCATGCCTTGCCTTCCCTGAGCGGCGATTTTTCGCCGAGCCTAACGTCCTGCGCTGCAATAGGGAAGCGGGCGGGGCGCGGTCAAGCGGCTTTGCCGGGCGGCACCGCTTTCGCTGGCGCAGGTTCCGGCCCGGCGCTAGGGTCGCGCCCGTGACCGGGACCGCGCTGACATATTCCCCCGACCAGGCCGAGGCCCATGACCGCATCGCCGAGGCGCTGCGCGGCGTGGGCGTGGATATCGAGGCGGGCACGCTGACGCCCCCCGACGAGGGGCGGCGCGCGGTGATGGCGGTGCTGGGCAAGGCCGGGTCGGGCAAGACGCTGCTTCTGGCCGCGCTCACCCGCGCGCTGGAGGAGGCCGGGGTCGAGCTGGTGTCTGGCGACTGGGAGGGGCGGCGGCGGCGCGAGCGGCGCACGCTGGCGATTCTCGCCCCCACCAACAAGGCGGCAAGCGTGCTGCGGATGCGCGGCGTGCCCGCGACCACGATCCACCGCATCCTCTACACGCCGGTCTATCACCCCGAATACGAGAAGATCGCCGAATGGCTGGCCGGGCAGGGCGAGAAACCGGCGATCGAGGGGCTGACCGACCTGGCGCTCGACCGGGCGATGGCCTTCTACCAGGCGCAGAAATCCATCCCCGGCGCGCTGGCCGCGGCGGGCTTGCGCGGCTCGGATTTCATCACCGGCTGGAAGCGGCGCGAGGAGCCGCTCGACATCGGTCTCGTCGATGAGGCGAGCATGCTCGATGCCCAGCAATTCGAGGACCTGCAGGAGATTTTCTCCACCCTCATCCTCTTCGGCGATCCGGCGCAACTGCCGCCCGTCAAGTCCACGGGCGGCATGGTCTTCGAGAGCCTGCCCGCGCCCGCCTGTCTCACGCTCAGCCGCATCCACCGGCAGGCGGCGGACAACCCGATCCTCGACCTTGCGCATGCGCTGGCCGATCCGGCGCTCGATTTCCACGGCTTCGAGCGGATGGTACAGGACGCGGCGGCGCGCGACGAGCGCGTGAGATGGGCCGAGCGGGTCGAGGTGGATCTGATGGCGCGCTCGCCCGTCCTTGTCTGGCGCAACGCCACGCGCATCCGCCTCATCAACGCCTTTCGCGCCGTCCACGGTGCGCCCGAGACCGAACTGCTCCCTGGCGAGCCGCTCATCTGCGACGGGATCGAGCTGCCGCTCAAGCATCGCAGGAAGCGGCTCGATCTGGAGGCGCGCGGCCTGATCAAGGGGGCGCAGGTCGTCTATCTCGGCCCCGGCACGCGGGCCGGGTTCTCGCGGCTGCACGTCATCGGGGCCGAGGAGCCGCGCCTCTCGGCGGCCTCGATCGTCAAGATCGAGAAGCCCGACGAGGAAGAGCCCTTCATCCCCTATGCCGCCCATATGGGCGCTGTATTCCTGCATGGCGCGGCGGTGACGATCCACAAGGCGCAGGGCAGCCAATGGCCCGATGTGCAGGTCTTCGCGCCCGATATCCATGCGGCCGCGCGCATGGGCCGGTCGGAGGCGGGGCAGCCGCTGTGGAAGCGCCTTGCCTATGTGGCGATCACGCGGGCCGAGGCGCGGCTTCACTGGGTGGTGCGCAACCGGCTTTCGAAACCCTCCGCGCCGCTCTCGGTCGCGGATTTGCAGGTGCCGGGCGCGCCGCTCAGACTGGAGGCAGAGGAATGAAAAGCGTTCTCATCACCGGCGCGAGCGCGGGCATCGGGGCGGCCTGCGCGCGCGCCTTTCTGGAGGCGGGCTGGCGCGTGGGGCTGATGGCACGGCGCAAGGGCGCGCTTCAGGCGGTGGCCGCGGGGTATGAGAATGCGGTCATCCTGCCCGGCGACGTGACATCGCCCGAGGATGTGGCGCGCTCTTTCCGGGGCTTCTTGGCAGAGGCGGGGCGTCTCGACGTGCTCTTCAACAATGCCGGCAGCTTCGGGCGCGCCGCGCCCATCGACGAGCTGGGTTATGACGAGTGGCGACAGGTGGTGGAGGTGAATCTGCACGGCATGTTTCTCTGCGCGCAGGCGGCCTTCGGCCAGATGCGGCGGCAGGCACCCATGGGCGGGCGGATCATCAACAACGGCTCGATCTCGGCCCATGCGCCGCGACCCGGATCGGTGGCCTACACCACGACGAAACACGCGATTACCGGGCTCACGAAGACGCTCAGCCTCGATGGCCGGCGCTTCGACATCGCCTGCGGGCAGATCGACATCGGCAATGCCCGCACCGGGCTGCTGGAAGGGATCATCGCCGCAAATCCCGCAAGCCCGCCGCCGACGATGGACGTGGCCCATGTCGGGCGCGCGGTTCTCTCCATGGCCGAATTGCCGCTTGAGGCCAATGTGCAGTTCATGACGCTGATGGCGACCAAGATGCCCTATATCGGCCGGGGCTGAGGGGCGCGCCGCTTGATCGGATTACCAGGAATTGGTATCCTGCGCGAAACGAGAGGCCCATGCCCCGCAACACCTCGGTCGTGCTGAGCGACCATTTCAACGAGTTCATCGCCCGCGCCGTCGAAAGCGGCCGCTACGCCTCGGCCAGCGACGTTGTGCGCGCCGGGCTGCGGATGCTTGAGGAAGAGGAACAGCGCCTCGACCGCCTGCGCGCCGAACTCGTCAAGGGCGAGGAAAGCGGCTTTGCCGAGGATTTCGATTTCGACGACTTCCTGTCAGACATGAATGCGAAGCATCGCGCATGAAGCGTTTGCGCCTGTCGCGCATGGCCGAGACGGACCTGCGCGACATCTGGACCTGCTCCGCCAATCGGTGGGGGCGTCAGCAGGCCAACAGCTATCTTGGCACCCTCCGCACGGCGATCACCGGACTGCGCGACGACACCACACCGTCGAGACCCGCCTGGGATGTGCTGCCCGCCTGCCGCAAGGCTTCGGTCGGTCGGCACGTGGTAATCTTCCGGGTGGGCGACGACGCGGTGGAGGTGCTGCGGGTGCTGCATCAGCGGAGGGATGCGGGGCGATGGGTTGAGGGGCGCAACGCGCCCATCGTAAAGGGCCACTGCTTCTTCTTGCCAGGATACTCATACTCGACGCCGCCCCATACCCCGTAACGCAGCGTTCCCGGGTGACAAGCGCGCCTGCCTGCGGCATCAAGGCGGGGAGCCAAGGGAGAGAGCCATGACCGACTATCCGCACCTTCTCGCGCCCCTCGATCTGGGTCATGTCACGCTGAAGAACCGCGTGCTCATGGGCTCGATGCATACCGGGCTGGAGGAGACGCGGGACTGGAACCGGGTGGCGGAGTTCTACGCGGCGCGCGCGCGCGGCGGTGTCGGGCTCATGGTCACGGGCGGCATGGCCCCCAACCGCGAGGGCGGGGTGTTTCCCGGCGCGGCGGGGCTCTTCACCCCCGAGGACATCGCCAGTCACCGCATCGTCACGGACCGGGTGCACGAGGCGGGCGGCCTCATCGCCATGCAGATCCTCCATGCCGGGCGCTACGCCTATGGCAAGGACTGTGTTGCCCCCTCTGCCATCAAGTCGCCGATCTCGCCCTTCACGCCCCGGGAACTGGACGAGGCGGGGATCGAGAAGCAGATAGCGGATATCGTCACAGCGGCAGAACGTGCCCGCGAGGCGGGCTATGACGGGGTGGAGATCATGGGATCGGAGGGCTATTTCCTCAACCAGTTCCTCGTCACCCATACCAACAAGCGCACGGATCGCTGGGGCGGGGCTTACGAGAACCGGATGCGCCTGCCGGTGGAGGTCGTGCGCCGCAGCCGCGAGGCGGTGGGACCCGATTTCATCCTGATCTATCGCCTGTCGATGATCGACCTCATCCCCGAGGGCAGCACCCATGACGAGGTGGTGCAACTGGCGCAGGAGGTGGAGCGCGTCGGCGCCTCGATCCTCAATACCGGCATCGGCTGGCACGAGGCGCGGATTCCCACCATCGCCACCTCGGTGCCGCGCGCGGGCTTTGCCTGGGTGACGAAGAAGCTGATGGGCAAGGTCGGCATCCCGGTCATCACCTCGAACCGGATCAACACGCCAGAGGTGGCCGAGACGGTCCTGGCCCAGGGCTGTGCCGACATGGTGTCGATGGCGCGCCCCTTCCTTGCCGATGCGGATTTCGTGAGAAAGGCCGCCGAGGGCCGGGCGCGCACCATCGCGCCCTGCATCGCCTGCAACCAGGCCTGCCTCGATCACACCTTCTCGGGCAAGCTGACCTCCTGCCTGGTCAACCCGCGCGCCTGCCACGAGACGGAACTTGCGATCAGGCCCGCCGAAGCATCCAGGTGCATCGCGGTCGTCGGCGCGGGGCCTGCCGGTCTCTCGGCGGCGATCACGGCGGCGCAGCGCGGCCATGACGTGACGCTCTTCGACCGCGCGCAGGAAATCGGCGGGCAACTCAACATGGCGCGGGTCATTCCGGGCAAGGAAGAGTTTCACGGGCTGGTGGACTGGTTCGCCACGATGGTGAACGAAAGCGGCGTGCGGCTGCGGCTCGGGCAGGCGGCCGGCCCGGACGATCTGGACGGGTTCGAGGAGGTGATCGTGGCCACCGGCGTCCTGCCCCGCGATCCGGAGATCCCCGGCCAGGACGGTCCCAACGTGGTGAATTACATCGACGTGCTGCGCGGGAAGGCCAAGGTGGGCAAGCGCGTCGCCGTGGTGGGCGCGGGCGGGATCGGCTTCGACGTGGCGGAATACCTTGTCCATGACGGGCAGAGCCCCACCGAGGATCCCGCGCTCTGGCGCGCCGAGTGGGGCGTGGCGGATCCCGGGGCGGCGCGCGGCGGCCTTGCGCCCGCAGGCCCGCAGCCCGGGCCGCCCGCGCGTCAGGTGACGCTTCTGCAACGCAAGGCCGAGCCGCTTGGCAAGAGGCTGGGAAAGACCACCGGCTGGATCCACCGCGCCGCGCTGCGCATGAAAGGGGTCGAGATGGTGGGCGGCGTGAATTACGAACGCATCGACGCCGAGGGGCTGCATGTGAGTTTCGGCGAGGGACGCGAGCGGCCCACGGTGATCGAAGCCGACACGATCGTGCTCTGCGCAGGCCAGGTGAGCGAGCGCAGCCTTGCCGATGCGCTGGCCGCGCGCGGGGTCACGGCCCATGTCATCGGCGGCGCTGATGTCGCCGCCGAACTCGACGCGAAACGCGCCATAGATCAGGGCACGCGGCTCGCCGCCGCGCTCTGAGCCCTATTCCACGGTGATCGTGATCACCTCGGACATGACCGGGGGATCGTGCGGGACGTGATTGGCATCCCCCATCACCAGTTGAAGCGTATGCTGGCCCGGCGGCAGGTCGAGCGTCACCTGCGTCTGGCCGCCGCCGAAATGCTTGTGATGGTCGTCGGCGGGCAGGCCGTAGCTCAGTTCTTCCGCGCCGCCATCGCCCTGACCGAAGGGCGGGCGGTTGACGAGAAGGTGATGATGCCCGGTCGCCGCCTTCTCGGTTCCCGCCGGGGCCACGCCCATGCCCTTGAGCCCGAAGATCACGGTGAGCGGGCTCGTGACCTTGGCCCCGTCCTCGAGATTGACGAAATAGACCTCGGCCCCCTCGGGGGCCGGGGTCTCCTGCGCCGCCAGGGGCATGGTCATCGCCAGCGCCGCGGCAAGGCCGAATGCGAGAATACGGGTCATCGGAAACTCCTCCCAGCTTGTTCCACCTCTCAGATGATAGAACGCCCCGGCCCCTGTTCCACAGTCACCTTCGCGTGTTCCGGGCGTTTCCGTGTCATGAACGATCCCGACATCACCGTGATATTGTCAGGCACGCGCCCCAGTTGCGCCCGATTGTTCCGTCAGAACCAAAGCCTAGTATCAAGATGAGGTTTCAGCATGGATCGGCTGACGGAAATGGAGGCATTTGCCACCGTGGTGGACCAGGGCGGCTTTACGGATGCGGCCCGCAAGATGGGAATTTCCAAGTCCGCCGTGTCCAAGCATGTCTCCTCGCTCGAGGCGCGGCTTGGCGCAAGGCTGCTCAACCGCACCACGCGGCGCGTCAGCCCCACCGAGATCGGGCTCGCCTATTACGACCGGGCGCTCAAGGTGCTCAACGACGCGGGGGAGGCGGATGCCCTGGTCAGTTCCATGCAGTCTGACCCGTCCGGCCTTCTGCGCATTTCCGTCGCCACGGATTTCGGCGTCAATCACCTCAGCCCGATCCTCGGCGAGTTTCTTGAGGAGTTTCCGGAAATCACCGTCAACATGGTGCTCAACAACCGATACGTCGAGCTGATTTCCGAGGGCTTCGACATGGCCGTTCGCATCGGCGAACTGGAGGACAGCACGCTGCGCGCGCGCAAGCTGTCAGAGACGGTGCGGCGCATGATCGCCAGCCCCACCTATTTCCAGAAACACGGACGCCCCCAGAAGATCGACGATCTGAACGGGCACAAACTGCTCCACTACTCGAGCCAGGGCGGCAGTGCGGTGTGGAAGCTCACCGCGCCCTCGGGCGAGAAGCGGCAGGTGCGCACGGCGGGCGGGCTCAGCGTCAACGACGGCCAGTCGCTGCTCAACGCGGCGATCTCGGGCCTGGGGATCGCCTATCTGCCCTCGTTCCTCTATGCCAGGGCAATGGCGGAGGGGCTGGTGGAGGACGCCATGCCCGATCTTCCGACGGAGACGCTCGGGATCTACGCGGTCTATCCGCCGGGGCGGTTCACCCAGCCCAAGGTGCGCGCCTTCATCGACTTTCTCGTGCACAAGTTTGCCGACAAGGGTCCGGCCGACTGGTAGGCCGCCGCCTTCGGTGCCCGTGCCGGTTTTCCGCGGCGTTCCCGGCCGCCATCCGGTGGGCCATCATGTCGGTGATGCACAGCGCCTGTGCGGGCGGCGCGCTTGCCAAGCCGGCCTCCCCGCGCCAGTTACCCGGTGAACGGGCGCAAGGAAGCGTCTCAACGGGGAGAAAGCGATCATGTCGAAACCTGTGCTGCTGTTGATCTCTGGCTCGCTGCGCAAGGGATCTTACAACCGGATGCTGCTGGCGGAGGCCGCGCGCGCCTTTGGCGAGGCAGAGATGGTGGAGGCCGATCTGGCCCTGCCACTCTATGATGGCGATCTTGAGGAAGCCGAGGGCGTGCCGGAGAAGGTGCAGGATCTGGCGGCGCAGATCAAGTCCGCCGATGCCATCGTGATCGGCGCCCCGGAATACAACAAGGGAATCACCGGGGTTCTCAAGAACGCCCTCGACTGGGTGAGCCGCGTTCCCGGCGGCGCGTTCAGGGACAAGCCGACCGTCGTCATCTCGGCCTCGGCCGGGCGGACTGGCGGCGAGACGGCGCAGTTCATGACGCTTTCTTGCCTGACGCAGTTGCAGGCGCGTCTCGTGCCCGGCACGGCGGTGCTGATCGCCGGTGCGCCGGATGCCTTCGACGCGGACGGGCGGCTCAAGGACGAGATGTCACGAAAGCTGCTGGCCGAGAGGATGGCACGCTTGCGCTCCGAGCTGGCCTGAGCGCGGCACGTCAGGCCGCAAGCCCCTTGGCCCCCAGGCCCAGGAACTTCTCGCGCCGGTCGCGGATGAGGGCACCGCGGTCCTTGGCCGAAAGCTCGCTCAGCATGGCCGAGACCGCCTTTCCCACGGCGGCGATGGTGCCGGGCCGGTCCCGATGCGCGCCGCCCAGGGGCTCCTCTATGATCCGGTCCGCGACGCCGAGCTTGATCAGATCCTGTGCGGTGAGGCGCAGCGCCTCGGCGGCCTCTCGCATCTTCTCGGCATCCTTCCACAGGATCGAGGCGCAGCCTTCGGGGCTGATCACCGAATAGACCGAATGTTCCAGCATCGCCACGCGATTGGCGCTGGCGAAGGCCACCGCGCCGCCCGATCCGCCCTCACCGATGATCACCGAGACGAGCGGCACGCCGATCTCGAGGCAGGTCTCGGTGGCGCGCGCGATGGCCTCGCTTTGCCCGCGCTCCTCGGCCCCCTTGCCGGGATAGGCACCGGGCGTGTCCACCAGCGTGATCACCGGAAGACCGAAGCGGTCCGCCATCTGCATCAGCCGCACCGCCTTGCGATAGCCCTCGGGGCGGGCCATGCCGAAATTATGCGTGAGGCGCGACTTCGTGTCGTGGCCCTTCTCATGCCCGATCACCATGACCGGGCGATCATTGAACCGCGCAAGCCCGCCCATCACGGCGGCGTCCTCGCCAAAGACACGGTCCCCGGCAAGGGGCGTGTATTCGGGAAAGAGCGCCTCGATATAGTCGCGGCAATGGGGGCGGTCGGGGTGGCGGGCGACCTGGCATTTCCGCCAGGGCGTGAGCGACTTGTAGAGATCGCGCAGGAGCGTTGCCGCCTTGGCGTCAAGCGCGCGCGCCTCCTCCTCGACATCCGTTTCCTTGTTGGCGCGGGCCAGCGCGCGCAGTTCCTCGGCCTTGCCCTCGATCTCGGCAAGCGGCTTCTCGAAGTCGAGGTAATGGGTCATCGCGCGGCCCTCCGGTCTGGACGCCCCGCTATATGGCCGGAGGTGGCGCGATTTGCAATCGCTCAAACCGGCCAGAGCACGGGCACCAGCGTCGCCACCAGAAGCACCGCCATCACCCGGTTGAAGAGACGCAGGCGCGCCGGGCTGCCCAGAACGCGGCGGATCTGCTGTCCGAGCAGGGTCCAGCCTGTCGTGCTGACAGTGGCGCAGGCCACATAGACGCCCGCCACCAGCAGCACCGCCGCGAAATCGCGCCCCGCCGCGTAGAGCGTCACCGCCGAGAGCGCCATGCTCCACGCCTTGGGGTTGACCCATTGAAAGGCCGTGGCCTGAAGGAAGGTGAGCGGGCGGCCCTCTGCCTTCGCATCCGCGGGCGGGGCGGCATTGGCGATCTTCCAGGCCAGCCAGAGCAGATAGGCGACCGAGGCCAGCTTGAGCAGCGTGTAGGCGGGCGGCCAGAGGTCGAAGATCTGCATCACCCCGAGACCGACGCAGACCAGCATCATGGGAAAGCCGAGCCCCACGCCCAGCATGTGCGGGATGGTGCGCACGAAGCCGAAATTCGTGCCCGAGGCCATCAGCATGAGGTTGTTGGGCCCCGGCGTGATGACCGTGACGAAGGCGAAGGCGACAAGCGCGGTGAGAAGATCGAGTGTCATGGCGCAACACTATGCTGCCGTATGCGCATTTTGATTGCTTATTGTTGCTATAATAGTAAATCTTTGCAATCAATCGTCACCATGGATGCAATTTCCGAACGCATATTGCAGGAGCTGAGCCGTAACGGCCGGATCAGCAATCTCGACCTGGCCGAGCGCGTCGGTCTCTCGCCCTCGGCCTGTCTGCGGCGGGTGCAGGATCTCGAACGGCGCGGCGTGATCGCGGGCTATCGCGCGGTGCTTGACCGGGCGCCGCTTGGCGTGGGCTTCGTGGCCTATGTCACCGTCGGGCTCAACGCCCATACCAAGGCCGCGCAGGAGGCGTTCGAGCGCGCCATGACCCGCGCGCCGGAGGTCGTCGAATGTCACAACATCACCGGGGCTGTGGAGTATCTCTTGCGCGTCGAAGTGGCAGACCTGCCGGCCTACAAGCGGTTTCACACCGATGTCCTGGGCACGCTGCCGCAGGTGAACGCGATCACCTCCTATGTGGTGATGGGCTCGCCCAAGGATGCGCGGGCGTGACGGGGGCCACAAAATGAACGGGGGCCGTTGGATCGGCCCCTCGTCCACACCTGCCGCCGTTAGCCTCGTAGGTCGTCCCCTGTCCCTTTACCCAACATATAGAGGATACGCGGCGAATCAGTCAATAGAGAGTGATTCGCGGCCTTGAAAAACTCAGGCCGCAAGGCCCCGGCCCCGCAAGAGCGCCTCGACACCCGGAAGCCGCCCCCGGAACGCCTTGTAGAGCGCTGCCGCCTCCTCGGTCCCGCCGCGTGACAGGATATGACTTTCCAGCGCCTTCGCCCGCGCCGCATCGAACGGCCCGCCCGCCTCTTCGAAACTGGCAAAGGCATCGGCATCCATCACCTCGGACCACATGTAGCTGTAATAGCCGCTGGAATAGCCGTCGCCCGCGAAGACATGCGCGAAATGCGGGCTGGCATGGCGCATCGGGATGGCGGGCGGCATCCCGATTTCGCGCAGCACCTCGGCCTGCCGGGCCATCACGTCGTCCGGGGCCGGGCCCTCGTGAAAGGCGAGATCCACAAGCGCCGAGCCCAGGTATTCCACCGTCTGAAAGCCCATGTCGAATTTGGCCGCGCCAAGCAGCTTGTCGCGCAGCGCGCGCGGCATCGGCGCGCCGGTCTCCACATGGCGGGCATGGCGGTCAAGCACCTCTGGCACCTCCAGCCAGTGCTCGAAAATCTGGCTGGGCAATTCCACGAAATCGCGTGCAACATTGGTGCCTGACAGCGATTCATAGCTCACGTCCGACAGCATGTGATGCAGCGCATGGCCGAACTCGTGAAAGAGCGTGCGCGCATCGTCATGGCTCAGAAGCGCCGGATCGCCCTTGGTGAAATTGCACACGTTGAGGACCACCGCGGCCTGCGGCGCGGGGCGGCGGGCCTGACCACGCATGGCCGAGCACCACGCGCCCGAGCGTTTTGAGGCGCGCGCGAAATAGTCTCCGATGAAGACCGCGACGTGACGGCCCGCGCGCGTCACTTCCCAGGCGCGGCAATCGGGATGATAGAGCGGCACGTCCAGTTCTTTGAACTCGAGCCCGAAAAGACGGTTGGCGCAGTCGAAGGCCGCGCCGAGCATCGCGTCGAGCGAGAGATAGGGCTTGACCGCCGCCTCGTCGAAATCGTGCTCGGCCTGCCGCCGCTTCTCGGCGTAATAGCGCCAGTCCCAGGGCTCCAGATCGCCGTTGATCCCGTCCGCCTGCATCATGTCCGTGAGGGTCTCGGCATCGCGTTCGGCCTGCGCGCGGGCAGGTGCCCAGACCGCGAGAAGCAGCTCGCGCACCGCCTGCGGGCTGCCGGCCATCTCGGTTTCGAGCTTGTAGGCGGCAAAGCTCTCGTAGCCCAGAAGCCGCGCGCGCTCTTCCCGAAGGGCAAGGATTTCCGCGGCGATGGCGCGGTTGTCGGTGGCCCCGCCCATGGCCCCGCGCGCGGCCCAGGCTTGATGCGCGCGGCGGCGCAGGTCCCGGCGCGGCGAGAATTGCAGGAACGGCACGATGAGCGAGCGCGAGAGGGTGATGACCGGCCCATCGGCCCCCTTCTCCCGCCCGGCGGCGCGGGCGGCGTCGATCACGAACTCGGGCAGCCCCTCCAGATCCGCCTCCGAAAGCGCCAGGTGCCAGCCCGCCTCGTCCGCGAGCAGGTTCTGGGTAAAGGCCGTGCCCAGTTCGGCAAGCCGCGCCATGATCGCGCGCATCCGCGCCTCCTCGGCCCCCGAGAGCGCCGCGCCCGCCCGGCGGAAGGCACGGTGCGTCAGCATCAGGAGGCGCGCCTCCTCCGGCCCGAGCCCGAGCGCGTCGCGCCCCTGCCAGAGCGCGTCGATGCGGGCGAATAGCGCCTTGTTGCCGTGGATGTCCGAGGCATGGGCCGCTAGGCGCGGCGCGAGATCGCGTTGCAGGGCCTGCCGCGCCGGGTTGCTGTCGGCACCGGCCAGGGTGAAGAAGACCGACAGCACCCGGTCGAGCGGCTTGCCCGACGCCTCGAGCGCCTCGACGGTGTTGGCGAAGGTGGGCGGCGCGGGGTTCTCGGCTATGGTCGCCACCTCGGCCCGTGCCTCTGCCAGCGCGGCATCAAGCGCGGGGGCGAAATCCTCGTCCCGGATCGCGTCGAAGGGCGCAAGGCCGAAGGGGGCCGTCCACTCAGCCAGCAGCGGATTGGTCATCGCTCTCTCCTTTCGCGCCGCAGACCGGGCAATCGGCGCGGCGGTGCAACGCGATCTTGCGGCTCTCTCCATATAGCGCGTCATAGATCAGCATCTCTCCACGCAGGGCATGGCCCGCGCCGGTGATCACCTTGATCGCCTCGGCGGCCATCATCGCCCCCACCACGCCGGGCAGCGGCCCGAGCACCCCGGCCTCGGCGCAGGTGGGGGCAAGGCCGGGGCCGGGTGCCTCGGGGAAAATGCAGCGATAGCACGGTGTGCCGCGCGCCGGGTCGAACACGCTCAACTGCCCTTCCCATTGCGAGAGCGCGCCGGAAATCAGCGGCTTGCCAAGCCGGGCGGCGGTGGCATTGGCAAGGTAGCGCGTGTCGAAATTGTCCGTGCCGTCAAGGATCAGATCATACTCGGCGAAGAGATCGGCGGCAATCTCGGGGGTGAGCCTGCGTTCATAGGGGCGCACGGTCACGGCGGGGTTCTGCGCCAGCATCGCCTGCATCGCCGATTGCACCTTGGGCAGGCCGATATCGGCGTCACGGTGGATCACCTGCCGTTGCAGATTGGAATTCTCGACCCTGTCATCGTCGATCACGCCGATCGTGCCCACGCCCGCCGCCGCCAGATACAAGAGCGCCGGAGAGCCGAGCCCGCCCGCGCCGATCACCAGAACCCGCGCCTGCTTGAGCGCCTTCTGCCCCGGCCCGCCGATCTCGCGCAGCACGATGTGGCGGGCATAGCGGGTGAGTTCGTCGGGGGTGAGGCGCCCGGGGTCGGCCTGCGCCTCATTCGACACGGTTTCAGGCTCGGGCTCTGAAGGCTCGG